>Ga0116227_10007606_pt1 | contig 21010 bp, 5 predicted proteins | sample S1TSphgellanicum_FD_89693 | JGI IMG/M metagenome (GOLD analysis project Ga0116227, IMG submission 89693) | Host-associated microbial communities from peat moss isolated from Minnesota, USA - S1T2_Fb - Sphagnum magellanicum MG | ecosystem: Host-associated > Plants > Peat moss > Unclassified...
AAAAAAAAAAAAAAAAAAAAAAAATTGAACTTTAAGGGTCTCTGCAACTAATCAATTAATACTAGTACCACACTATCCTACTACTACATTGGCCAACTTTGACACTAATTATATTACTTTAAAAAATGCTGAAATTTTCAAAAAATATATTTTCAAATATGAAAATTTTGTGAAGGGAAAATATTGAATCTTCAAGAATATTTTATATGTTGAAATGAGAATTTCAAAATTAATTAATTAATTAATTATCCAATAGACATTTGTCGAAGTTGCCAAGGTAAAGATGGTTCGCTTTGTACAAGTAGTGAGCAATGAAAAAAATTATCAATTCGGCCATTTTGAAAGCCGATCGAAAATTTATCATATGGTGATTTTGAAGGCCGATTGGAAAAATTTAGCATTTGGTCATTTTGAGGCCTATTGAAAATTCGACCATTTGGAAGGCCAAATTGAATTGAATTGAATGTTTTTTTCAATTTGGCCATTTTGAAGGCCGATTGTTCATCATTGAACTAATTTCCAAATTAGTTACGGAACCCAATTTGTGGCATGTGGATGACCAATGGGATCGTTAAAGGTGTGTCGTGTGGGTTTGTTTATTGAGTTTTTCATTTTCATGGGTCCCTCGACCGTCTGTCCGTCTTACACTCAGGAGTGAATGCTTTTGTTTGTTGTTCGTCAAGGAACCAATGAAACCATACCGCACTTGCCCCAAGCGGGTTGGGTGCGAATCCCCTTTTTGTTGTAGTTCGTCGTTATCCCCTTACAGACAAAATCGATTGTTGCACGTCCGTGGCTCATATTGGCATCCAACGGACCCAGCACCCAACTTCCTTTTTATGGGGGGGGGAGGGGGGGTTGTGGTTTATAAATTTTTATGTCTATCCCGTAATGAGGGGGTTTCAAGAACTCACTCGGTGATTTCCTGAATCCCGACTTTCACTCTCAACTCTCCACCTCTCTATCCTACGGGCAATTAGAACTGGAAGACCTAAATACTTCTCGTATCTTCACCTTCTCAAGTGAAGTCTCTTAAGGGCTATATATATTCAACCCGGGAAATGATAAATTTGGAATCCGAGACCTTGATTTATTCATTTGGAAGTTATATTTATCCATTTTTTTTAGGCAAAGCCAAAAGTGTAGTGTAAACCCTGGTTGAGGAGGCTTTAGGGGCCTCACAAGGGAGAGTTGAGCATGGCCCCATTCCCGTAAAGCCCACCCCTCAGGACTTTACAAAGTAGATTCTTCCTTATGTTGGCATTGGCAATGGTCTGGTGTTGCCCTTGCCTACTACCAAGGCCCTTAAGGATATTGTGTTTAGATTCATTATAGAGTACTAGTGTGAACCATGTGCATAATGCATAGGTGTGTTATTTCAACAATGTTTGGTTGATGTTTTTGGTTTTTTAAAAAAACTTTTTTTTTCAAACAATTGTCCGTGGCCTGGGCGTCGTTTTCGAGAGACGGACTAATTGTCTCTAGGGCCCTGTCTGGTCTGGTCTAGGGTAGGGTGGTAGGTACCTAGGATGATCCCGTGACTTCAGCAGACTCTGTGACCTAGGCTAGTAGGTACCTACTACCTACCCTACAAATAACGGCGTGATGAAATCATTGTCCATCCGGAGTCGCTGTCACATCAACTGTCAATTGGGTATAGCCCTATCACTCACTAACAGATAGACTTGTAATAGCTTAAGGGATGTAACTTAAGGGATTTTGGCCCCTAGGTAATAATAATAGGTCTATTTTTATTATGAGGATTTTTGAAACATGATATTTTGGCTTGTGTTGAAACTTGAGATTAGTTACTAGCTTAGTACTTTGGCCAATTCGACGCTAAGTACATTATTTTCAGAAATGTTAGAAATTTTCAAAAATTATTTCTTCCAATCCAAAAAATAGTGTGAAGGAAAATAGTGGATATATTTAGGGAATATTTCATTTGTTGAAATGAATGTTTTAAAATTAATTAATTATTTGATGAACATGTGTTGAAATGGCCAAGGTACTGCGGTGTAAAATTATAATAGCTTGACGGATTTTGGTTTCTTTTAGAGGACTTTTTGAACATTATATTTTCTACATGGTGGAAATTTTTGAATTTTCATAATTCTTCTTTTGCCTTAAGATACTTTTTAATGTAAATGACAAGGCCACAATGTAACACACCCCAAGTTCTTTTTACATGACCATTCTTCGCTATGATTTATTTACCCTTGAAAGCCAAACTCCTTTTACAATCATTTTACATCTACTAATGTGGTGTGTTTGATTTGTCCAATTGTTCAAAAAAACTATTTTAAATTAATTTCCAATGACAAAAATTACTCAAACTTTAATATCTCCCCTCACTTTAGGTCTAAAATTTAGAAAATTACCTTCAAGAAATCACATTCGTCAAGGGACGTTTCAAGAGTGTTAGAATGTTCTCCAATTTTCATTAAATGTTGAGCTTTTATTTTGTTAAATTTCTTTTGACAAAATTGTTCAATATCCAATAACTTTTGCATCGTAATTTGAAACGTTGTGAAACCAAAGTGCACCTTTCTCGTCAAAGGCTTTCCAATGGTACCAAAAGCGCAACGATAGGGGACATTGTGGCTTGCGAGATATCAACATGACAAACAAAACACACAAACTACACTTCATTAATAGATACATTAGAAACCTTATTTTAAAATTTGGTTCATTTTATTTGTGTAAGAATGGAATTTTTGAACCAAACTTAGAATTCAAAGTGTTTTCATTCATAAACTTGTGCAATAAAAATTTCAATGAAATTCAAATAAAGGATGATGATAACAAAATAGAGCTCATGCAACATTTTGATCCAACCTTGGTTAACCTTGGATCGAAAATGTCACCAACCCAACAAATATAATTTAAAAATGACCTTTATGAATACTTTTATGAATACTTCTTACTATAACATTCAATATGACCAATTCAATACCCACCTACAAAATACCTAAAATAATGAACAATTGGATTGGTCATAAAACAAGGCATCATTAACATGTGGACCTTACTAATTTATGGATTGAAAAATGATGATATAGATGTTTAATGTTGAACACAAAATTTGACATTTGGTAATTAACATGCTAAAATAATTTTATAAAAATATCTTTCATTTTGTGTTCAAACATGTTCATTTAGAATATTACATGTGTATGGTGTCATGTATGGGTACAAACTTGAACCTGGTTCTTGTATCTATTGTTTGGAACATTTTTCTAAAACAACTAAATTTACTAAACTAAACATGACTATTTGAAATGACTAAAATGATTGGGATGATTAAGTGACTTGGAAACATTAATATTTAATATCTAATTATTATAGAATTTCAAAATAATAATGCTTTTTTTTTCCTTCAAATAAAACTATAATATTATGTGAATTTATTTTTTGTAGAACTTGAAATTTTGAAACATGTTTAATTTCTAAATATGTTGTTTTTTAGAATAAAATTGTATGTTTAGTCTATGGTAAGATTAATTGAAGAACAGAGTTAGGCAATTTAAATGCAATATATATTGGTTTATGATCTATCCAATAAACTTTTATTGATCCACGTGACATTATTGTGCTAGTGCATTAGTCCATATATGATTTATTTGTGTATCATTAAGGGGTGTATTTTCAAAACTAATCACTTAAGTTACATGTGTCCATGTAGTTTCGTAATGTTGTTGATTGAAGTGTATATGTTAGTTCATGTTTATATTAAAATCTCCAATTACATTTGTTTACATTTGTGATGATTTATAAATTACAATGATGTATCATGTTTCTCGTGTGTTTTTGTTGAAGAATGCAATAATAAGTTTTGCACTTGAATTTGTTATAAAGATTTTTTTGTTAAGGACATAATTGAATCACAAAAATATCATTGTTTCATGTCCATGGTAACATGATAAAACCTTAAGCTTTTTTTGAAAGTGCATTTTAAATTAATTTGTTTATGCATGAATGTTTTGAATTATTATTTCATTGAAACAAAAGATATGATATGTTAACATATTTGGATATACTAAATTGTCTTTAAAATGTAAACTCAAAGAATGAGTGTTTAAAAATTGGATCATTATGGATTCCTTACATTAAGATTTTAAAGATGCAACTATTAATTTGTATCATGGGTTTGTTCTAAAACGTGACATTTCTTCTTCTACAACAAAATCAACTTGGAATTTTTATCGGATAATGGAGAAATAAATATAAATGTTTTGTCAAACAAATTCAAAATATTGTTATGTATGCCAATCCATGTTTTGTTACACCATGAAGGTCAAAAGCAAGAGAATCAAATGTTAAACCTTGTGCATGATGTATGGTTTGACTAACAACTACTTGAATTGGAAGTTTTTATAATAATATGATAAAAGTTATTACCTATTTGTATTTTTGCAATTTCCCATTAAATTGGTGTCCAATTTTTTTCAAGTGTAAGGAAATCTTTATGTATTTGTGAATATTGAATTCTCATATTACTTCCAATTTGTGGATTGCAAAAACGTATCCATATCAATGGTTTTAAACAAGTTTTTGTATTGTATTGAAAAGTGTCATATGTCCCATTGACAAGACCATTTGATGTTGCATTTCCAACACACAATTTCTACTAACGTTGTTTTTTTGAAGAATAGTTCACAACAAAGGCCACTTGTTTGACTTGGGAGCATTGATAATTTAAAATGACAAGGACAAATGTCAAGGTGGATATCTTGTGCAGCAAATTTGAATGTTTCATTAGGTTTTTTTTCAAATATTCTTTTGTTATGTGTTGTTGTTTTGGTGTTTGTGTCAAATAGATGTGGTAATGTATTATCAATGGGTGGTGGTTTTTTTAAAAAAATTATTGATGAAATTTATGTCTTCAAAAGTGTGTGAAGTAGTTCGAAACCTATTTAAAATGTTAATTAAATTTAAATTTTTGTCCTATAACTTGTTTTAATTCATAACATTTGAATTAATACCTAAGCAAAAATTTATACCTAAGCTATTCAATCCATTAATTTATGATTTGAAAATCCAAGAATTTCAAATTGGAAGAACTTGATAAAAAATCTTTTATCATAATAACATTGAGACAACCCATAAATTGATTGTGAGTTGTTTTACAGTTCGTAATCTATGATTAACAAATATTAAGATTATATCACCAACTAAAGATATTTCATCAATAATTAATAATCATAATTGATCATAAGTTTTTATTAAAGTGTCATGTGTTTTTCATCATTTAGTGGTTTTAGTTCATTGAAGGATTTATTTAAAGTCATAGCAAGTGCAAAATGTATAGTTATACCATTGATGTTGAATGCAACTTTTTATGGGTAGGTTATATTCATGATTTGGGTTTTATAGGGTAACCATTTGGCATATCTTTTATATATTATCTTAATATGTTTTATATGATACACATTAATGTGAAAGTTTTTCTTGTGCTTGCACCACCTATTAAAAAGATATGTAATGGAATTGATGGATTTTTTTTTCATAAATAATTTCATCTACTAAGTCATTCGTTCTTTAATTTTTTCATGTTTGATGAGAATTCTTCATATGATATACATTCATCTATAGTTTGTTGACAAAATCATGTATCGATGTTTTATTTTTGTTTGAAATACATGTTCATATATTATGTCATAGGGTTCAATTTCTTTCATGGTTGTCAATAATTTATTTTGGGATTGGTTGTAACAATTATTATTTTGTCCAAGTGAATGTTTTCCCACCCATGTATTTCATGTATATTGTTATATTTTTGTATTTGTGATTGTAAATTGTCCCATTCATTAATAGCATATTCATTTGAAGTATTGAAGTTGTATATAAAATTCTTTGATAAGTTCTTAATATTGTTTTTTTCATTTGTATAAGTGCCTTTCCATAAAAAAAATTTGATATTTTAAATTGGTTTTTAGGCCCAAAAAAGGTTTAAATAAGAATAACAATTATATATAATGATTTTTTAGATCTTTGTGAATATTAAATGAGACCCAATGAATAATTTTATTCAATTACATTTGTTATATGTTTTTGCATAATAAGTTGTAATGAATTTTGTTAAAGATATTTTTTTTAATGTTTAAGGTTGATTTTTATATTTTTTAACTAATGATTTGCAATTGATTTATATTGATGTTGGAGGTAATTGATGTAGTATTTTTTGTGGTAATAATGAAAAAGTTCTATCTTATTCTTCACATGTGTTTATAAATTGAAATGATTTTTTTGAATAATAAAATGGAATAAATAGAAATATGTGTATTGCTTGTTGAATAACATTTTTTGTGCATTTAATTTTTTTTTAATTTCTTAAATTCGTTTAAATGAATTATTTTTTTCATGTTTACATTTGTACAAAAAAATTACATTTTTCATGTCACATATTTATCTACTTTTGTTAAATAAGAAGTGAAATAACCTATTGCCACATATGGATCTAAGATAAATTTTGCATCAATATTTGCTTCCCATAGAGCTTGAGGCCTTCCATGTATGTTAAACACAATTGTTCATATGTTAATTGGTTTATGTTCTAAAAACAATGTTGGTTTTTATAATGTGTATTGTAATGCGAGAAATAATATCTTTATTTATATTCAAATTTGAAAGAAATTCATCATTTTTACACTTGCTTGCATTTCAACTAGTTTTTTTAAAACTTCAATTGTTATTTTACAAAAACTTGTAATACAATGTTCTTCATCTAATGGTGACAATATTTTGTATTTCTCATTGGTGGTTTTGAATATTGGAATTTACAAATTGGTTTACATTTTTTTTGACATGTTTTTTTTGTGTTGATGTATTTGTGTTTTGTGAATTTCATTTTTGAACATTAATTAGTTTGCTGTTAAATATTTGTTAATAAAATTTTTAATTTCTTCATATGAAAAAATTACAAATCAAGGAGCGTCTTTTAACCATAATAATCGATGGTCATAAACTATTCCTCCTAATTGAAATTATATAACAAAAAATAATCCTCCATTTTCCAAATAAATTATTATAATTTCTTGTGAGTTTTGAAAAACTATTCATTTTACGTTTGTAAATAACATATACATCTAATAAGATCATTTCAAACAAGGTCCCTTATGTTTAAAGAGTCACCATTTTCCAGTTTTGATTTTTACCAAGATGTTTAACATGTAAACCTAAAGAGCTGCGCTGCAAGAAAAGGAAGTGGCACAATTTGCAGCATGCGGCTCATTTATGCGCCACTTAGGCCAATTTTCATACCTATGGTGAATGTCATGAAAAAAGCTAGAGGTCCAAGTTGTTAAATCATAATTTAAAAAAAAAAAATCAAACTCGATTTAAATGATGATATGTAGATTTTCATATATGGCCTAATTGCCTATAATTTAAATCAAGTTTTAATATTTTGTCTAAATTTACATTATTTGACACATCATTTGTTGTAACAATTTGACCTTATAATTTTTTCTTTTTAAACACAAATCCATGCAAAGGAAAATATAAACCGTATTGCAAAGTTAATTATCTTTAAATATATATTGATTATGTGATATGCAAACTTTCTATTTACATTCGTTAACTCAACTTGTACTATTTTTTGAAACAAACATGTTAGAGATAATATCGGATAGCAAAACAATAATGTTGGGAAATTATATTCTTTTGAATGTACATGGTAGAATAATCCAGGTGGTCAAAACCCTTACCTTGGAACAACTGCCATTGCCTTGTATCATCATGAATTATTTGTTCAAGATTTTAAGAAAAAAAATTATTAATGCATTTCCACAATTTTTTTCAATATTTTTTTTGAATTTCTGTAAGATTCATGAATCATCATCATATTTTTCAAAAATATTTTTTTCCCAATGATTATACTCACTTGCATTAGTAAATTTTGTTAAATTTTTCCAAGTTGATTGAATTGAAAAATTTACAGTTGTATACAAAAGAGTTTTATAAATTTCTTGTAATGTTTTTATCACTATATTAGGACAAACATAACTTGAATTATATGTAGATTTATAGATATATTTTGCAAAAAGACAAAAATTGAAGAATCGTCATAAAACATTCACATGGTAATACAATTTGTATAAGATCTTTAAGTTTGTTGGAACACTAACGATGCTTCCATGCATTCCACATTGTCCATATATTTATAATTCAAATATTTGTGCAAATGCAAGACATGATGCAATTAAAATTTCTTTTATTTTGTTTGACGTTGACAAATATTTCATGTTTGGTTCATTTTTTATAATATATCTTGTGGAGTTAAATTCAAAGGTTTGTTAAAATCAATTTTCTTTTGACAAGTTTACAAAACACATGATCTGTTGATTTTTCAATATTCAAAACACTAAGGAATTTTTCAATATGTGATTTTGAAGCATAAGAAATTTAGTATGTGAAATATATAATCTTTGGCAACAATAGCAAACATTTTTATCTTCGGTATATATTTTTTATTTTAAAATATTTTTATCAATAATTCTTTTGTCATTAGTATTCGATGAAAAAATTGTTTTAATATTATGCAGTTTTTTTCCTAAATCATTTTAATTCACATTGTTAATGTCATTTTTTATTATATTCAAGTCAATAAAATGATTTTCATAACACAAATGTTGTTTTTCTATATCATAAGTGGTTTTTTTCCCCATAATGATTATCAACCCAATAATCAATTATTTTAGATGGTAATGTATTTTTTGACATATTTGGTACACATGGATTTGAAAAAAATTAAATCATTTTATAATAAGCAACTTGTTGTGTTTTTTTTAAGGAATGTTTTTTTTTTGTTTTATTTGGATTTAACATGTTTAAGATGTTGTTTAATTTGTATTGTGTTTAAAGCTAATTTTGGATGTTTACAAATGAATGTTAGTACAATTTCTTGCGATAACCATTCATGATTTGTTTTTGAATTTTTAACAAAATATTATCTAACTATAAATTTCCAACTAAATCTTAATTGTTTAGAATCAACATTTTTTTCCTCATTACAATTTTTATTAATGATAATTTTTTACCACATTTTTAATTTTTTACTTCATCATTATAACTATATAAAACATTTGGACCTTTGTAATAATAGTTGGAGTGTTCAAAATGATTATGTCCATTAATTATATTTAAATGCATAGATTCATTTTCATTTCCTACTTTGACCATTGTTATCAGGAAAAAGGGATAGATCGATTCACAAATCATGCTACAAAGTTTGGTAGGTTCATTACATTTCTATTGCATTAACATCTATTGTTTCTTTTCCTACACACACATATATACACAACAAGATTAAAGGGAAAAAATTCAAGACCATATTTGCAAACTAAATTTGAACTTTGTGCAATTATTTTTTATGGTTTTCTTCTGAGACAAAAATCAATTCAATGGTGGAACAACAAAAATAAAAGCAATTTAGCGATTGAAGAAAAGTTATGTACATGTGAACAATTCAACCAATAAAATGCTAAAGATATAAACATCAAACCCTAATATGTAAAGATTGGTATCAATTTCTCATTTTAAATTAAAAGGATAGATCGATCCTTCATGAATCATGTTACATAATCTAGTAAATTCACCACACCTTTGTTGCACTAACAACCATTATTGTGTTTCCTACACACACGTGTACATGAAAGGATGAAATGAAATTTTTCATGACCATATTTCCAAATAGAATTTGAATTTTGTGCAATTATTGTTTGTGATTTTCTTCCAAGACAAAAATCAATTCAATGGTGGAACAACAACAACAACAACAACAAAGTTGTGTACATGTGAACAATTCAAAATGACAAAGCTATAAACATCAAATTTGGTTGTGGATTTCTTGCATCTTATTTACAAGGATATAGGAGGTTGTGAAGTTCACATGGATAATCTTGCTCCACACTATGTACTAACTTTGTGTTCTTCTTGTTGTTGCCATCACCAAAAGTGAATCCCACCCACACACCCACAAAACCACATTAGTTCCAAACCTCCTACATGGCGGGCATTTCAAAAGAATTATAAGTTCTAGAAATAATTTTTTTTTGTAATAGTAATAACATGAGAGAACTTTGCAACAACTCTAGAAGAAAATATGTTATTTGGAAAAATTAGTCAACAAAATCATAAAAAAAGGTTGAAAAAATATAAACATTATATATCTCTATAAGGTTTGCAAAGAAAAAACTCTTTCAATGATAGGAAGTTGAAGGTAACCATTTTGTTAGTTCTAGCAAAAACAAAAGCATAACATAACAAGGAATTTTAAGCAAATCAAAGTATTCAATGTGTTCTAGGCAAAAAAATGGAAAAAACATTGTTAAAGATTATTCAAAAATACAATTAGGAAAGAAAGTTTTGATTACAAAGACTTGAACATTAATGTCTCATATTAGACATTTTTTATGCCAAATTGCATTTAGGGATGTTAACAAATCCACAAAGAGGGTCCAAATAAAGTTTTGTTAATGGATATGATGTTTGTAGAAAATCACAAGGGATTTTCTTCAATTTGGAAAGGTTTGAGGTTTTTTCATGAAATTCAATCCTTTATATAATTCACCTAATCACCTTCTTATAGTCCTTCCTACAAAACATTAACATGTGAAAAAAGGAGGACAAACTAAAGCAAGACACTAAACTTTGAACCAAGAAAAAAATTTCAAGAAATGTGTCAAGAAAAAGGGAAAAAAAACATACCAAATTTTTTGTTGCTTTTGGCATAATTCGATTCACCTTTTCTTATCTCCCCCAAGAGTCATAACAAAAGGAAGGAAACTCATTAAACAACCTTCCTTGGAAACTGATAAAAACACACTATAATAGGAAATAGATGTGAAACCAATCAAGAGCTGGTATAAATAAGGAAAGAAAAAAGGAAAGTTGTAAATAGAAGGAAGAAAAACTCGAAAGACACAAAAAAGTCACAACACACCAAACTAAAAATACAAAAGTCTTCCTAAAAGCCTCACATAAACATTTAAAAATTCAAAAAGGAGGAATAACATCTCTAACTAATAATGCAAACAACCTTATGTAGATTTGTGTTGATTGTGACTAGTTGCACCAAAAACACAACACAAGTTACAATGACCTCTAAACAATCATACAAATGCAAAACCCAACCTTCTCATTTCCCAACACAACAAAGATCTACTACCTCCACCTAACCTTAAAACAAGCTTGCATTTTGCAAAAAAAAATTCCGCCATCTCATTAATAGAAATTGGCCAAAATGTAACCACTTTATTTGCGATCTCTTCTTTGACAACTACCAAAACTTGTTGCCTCCACCAAATCATAAAAGAAAACCACAAAGTCCAATCCAACTTGAAATTCAAAAACTAAAAATCTTACCAAATGTAAATGCTTCCAAAAAAAAACCCATTTAACTTGTTTGAAATCAATCATTTAATGCAAAATTCTTCAAAGGAGAAATTGATGCAAGGGACCCTAACTCTTGTGGGGGCAAGGCCCAATTAAATTCAAAGAAAAAAAGGTTATTCAAGTAAGAATGAAGCCTTGCAATTTTCAAAATGTGAATATGCATGTGAAATGTTTCAAAATTGACCAACACCTTCAAAGAGAACTAAGTTGATCCCAGTTAATGACAAAACTTTTTAATCATCACATAAACAAATCCCCAAAGTTGTTTCTATTACTCACTTGCAACTTCCACCACCCTTGTCATGCACTCCAACCAAGTAATTGGGTTCAATTTAGTTGGAAGCATGTTACATACACTTATTTGATATAAATTGCACTCCAAATCCAAGTAACAATACATGGTCAACATATCATTAAAAGCTTTTACAAAACCCCACAAAACCAAAAACCAATTTTTAAAAAAAATCATGATTCCATTAGAAGCACCCATTGAAATTGCACTAAAAAACATTAATTTAGTTTATTATATATTTAGGGGTCAAGGTTCAAAATTGTACATTGAAATTCAATAGTACCCACTATTATGAACATATCCATCCCAAACCAACATCATCCATTAGGTCATATTTTCAAACCCAATTAAAACCAATCACTATGTAATAGTCAATATTAGTTACATGCATTGAACATGGCTATAGAATTGTGATATGCCACTTATTTTGTTGAAGCATCAACAATGGGAACATTGAAACCAAGTTGATGGCACCTTAAAACTCGTGGTTGACTTAAAGGTCATTAATATTATATTATTAAAGGTTATTATTTATTGTATAATTATTTTTAGTTACCAACTTACTAGTATTTAAGAGGTTGATCAATAAGAACAAACAAGCTAATTTATGAAAGTTGTCTGCTTGAATAATAATTGTTTTGATCATAATCAATGTAACCTAAACCAAGGTTTAGTATATTGGCCTCCTATGAATGCTTGTTCTCTTTGGAAAAATTGAGTGTAATGTATTTTGATAGATTCAAGTTACCGAAAGCACAACTTGTTGTATCAATTGGGGGTGAAATTTTTTAAAGGTGTATCACATAGGATGAAAAAGCCTTAGTCCTTATTGCAGTTCTTTTTTACCTTATATTTTGATCCCATAAAAAATAATGAATCAAAAGTTGTTAAATTTTTCAAAAGGATTTATTTTAGACCATTACAATTCTAGATTCCATCATAATCATCCATAAATGTGTCTTTAAATGATAAAAAATGATTAGGTTAAAAAGACAAAAAAAAGTGACATGTGACAAGATTTTAGTATACCTTAAAGAATTTGCACCCTTGGGTCAATAATAAAATCAATATAAAATTCTAGTGACAATGAATTTTCATTGGAGATGGTTTAGGCAGGACAACAATAAGTTCCCATAGTATTCCAACCTACAATGTTCCTTCTCAAAATATGCTAAAATGAATTATTTTAATTCAAAATTTGTTATATAACTACCTAAAATGACATCTTTATATAACAACCTTTTATATGGTTATAACCTCTTAGAGTTCTTGTTTTTTGGTATTCTTGTTGCATGCATATTTTGAGATCTTCTTATTTACATTTACAAGCTTGAATTTTTTACACTTACATTTATATTATTGCCATGTAACTTTTCTTTTACAAATACACGTACATGAAGCTAATGTGAATATTTATCAAATACATTTGCACGACCCCATGTAAATGTTTTGGGGCATGTAAATGTATATAATATATACACTTAATGACCATACCTTCTTTGCAAATCCATATTATTTAGTTGTGGGTGCATCGCAAAACTCCAGAACAACAAAAGGTGTTTTTGTACACCAAGTGTTTTCATTGGATTTTGAATGAATTCACTGGTCATAGTGAATGGGACCTAGTGGGGATGCAGTGAATTCATTAGTTTAATGATCATGGACTAGTGAATTGCACCCATTTTGTAATAATGTTCAATTTTATTTTATTTTGCAATGGACCACTTTCACTAGTAGAAAACTGGAAAAAAATAACTACCATTTGCAACAATATTCTAGTTGCAAAAGACATTTGTTATTAAAAATTGTTTAGTTGCATTAGACAAGTTGCATAAGACATTAGTTGCAAGTGTGGATGAAGTCAATGGTCAACAAAATACTTCACCATGTAATGCTATTGTATGCCATCTGTATATTATTATAAAAATCAGCAATTTACATAATGACATGTGGCAAATGAAAAAGGTTTGAAAAAAATGTTTAAAAAATAGACGGTGGATCTTCATCATCTATTTTTAATGGTTTTAGATTGGGATAGATGGCATAATATTAATATGCCACATGGCATTTTTGAATTTTGGTCAAAGTAAATTAAAATCAATATTTAAGTGGGTAGGTGTGATTAGGTAGGTAGGAAGGTGGGACTAGGTAAGAAGGTAAATATTTTTTATTTCTTTTGGGTTTAACTTTTAGGGTTAAACTTTTAAAGGGTTAAGCTCTTTTGATTGGCTCATCCCGATTCATGTGTGTTTTTTGTGTGAAAATGTAGGACAAAATATATGGGATAAAACTTGAAGTTGTAATTTAGTTGTAAATTAAGTTGCAATTAAAAAGTTCATTTCATATCTTTTGTCATCCTTTTCAATTTTGTAAATTACATAATTAAATATATAATCAACTAACTAACTATTTAATAAGTTAATTCATAATTCATATATATAAAAAACAATGCCTGAAATAATAACTAATTAACCAAATTATAGTTTATAAATATTTGCTAATAGTTTAAAAATTAAAAAACTAAATTATTAACCAATTATGAATAAATATAAATAATTAGTAATTAATTAAATATTTAATAAGCTACATAATAAATATATAATAATCAATTAATTAGTTAATAACCCATAACCAATGATTCATAATTCTTATATAGAAAAATAAATGACTGAATTGTTATTTATAAAATTTATAAGTAGTTTTTAAATTTCGAAAAAAAATTAAAATGTTAAAAAATAGATCTAAATAATAAGTAATTAATTAAATAATTACTAAGATAAATAATTATAAATTAACACTCATATAATAATCAATAAACCCATTCATTTAGTTACAAATTATTAATTCATAATTCATATGTAAAAAAAAGAAGAAATAATAACTAATTACCAAATGGTTACTTATATGATTTCATTAATAGTTTTTTAAAATTTAAGAATAAATAATTAAAATATTAACCAATTAATAATTAATATCCAAATAATAGGCAACTAATTAACTTATTAGTTATAAAATTTAGTTAAATAATAAAATAAATAGTTAAATTATTAAATAATAAATAATTAACAAATAATTAATAAATAATTTAATAACCAACTTATTAGTTATACAATTTCATTAATAATTTTAAATAATCACGTATATAACGGAAATATTAAAGAATCAGTAATTAACATTTGAATAATAACCAAATGACATGATAGTTATAAATTATTAATTAATAGTTCAGAAATTAAAAATGAAATATTTAAATAATAAAAATACTAATTAATTAACCAATTTATTAGTTATGAGTTATCAAATAATAGTTTCATAAATAGTAAAAATATCTATGAATTAATTAATATTATATAAATATGAATTAACTATCTAGCTCATTAGTTATAAGATTTCATTATTGGTTTTAAAGTGATCAAATAAATAACTAAAAAACGAAGTAATTAATAAATAATAAATAAATAATTTATTAAATACTATAATTCATTGATTTAAATCTCTTGAATAATAATTTTTAAAATGTTAACTTAGTAATAATTATTAACTAACCAACAATTAACTAATGAGTTAATTATAAATTATTGATGAAGAGTTCATAAATATATTTGAAAATTACTAAAATATTATTACATTAACCATTATGAATCAAATAATATTTAATTAATCAATAAGTAGGTAGCTTATGTTAGGTAGGTAATTAAACATATATAAGTAGGTAGGTAATTAATTTCCTTAAATAAAAACTAAATACACATTTATAACTACACCGATGGAAACATACCCCCATTATACATCTAATAGAACTTAGCAAAAGTACACATATTTTTTAGAAGTTTTTTTATACATCTATCTATACAACTAGGGTCTATCTTGACACCTTAGTAGTGTCACTAAATTTGATTCCATTTGCAACTAATGGGACTTGTGGGCATGATCATTGATGGGAAATTTTTTAATGTGTAGGATGAAAAAATCATTAATTGTAAATGTAGTTGTAACATAGTTGCAAGAATGGTTAAAAATGCAAAATAGTTACAAAAACAATTAGAGCTAATTGCAAATGACAATTAGTTACATGTAATTTCAAATGCACTGATTACATTTTGGGGATTTTTTCTAATGTTTGATTAGTCTTTGTAGAAAAATCATGATATTTTGATATTGCCCAAACATTAGCATTTTCTATAAATATGGTATTATGGTGGTATCATCCTAAGAAATGCCTTAAATGCACATTTTGCCCCATCTTGTTGCTTGATTATAATTTTGATTATTATTACTACTTTTACAAGTAGTGTTCAATAATAACTTTTATTATTGAATATTACTTATTGTAGCTTCTACAAGAACGTAGGTACTTATTGTATTTATTGCGATTCATATTAATTAATGAAATTAGTTGTGGGTTATCCCAAAGCACAAATGTTTTGATGGTTTTTTTTTTTTTTGTTTTGCAATGGGCCATTGGGTTGGCCTATCACCAATAAAAACTATGAAATCCCCCACCTTCCCCAAGTAGAGATCACATTTTTTTACATTGTTTTACACAATTGCATAAAACCCTAAATGTATTTGTTTTACACTTACCTTATTGAGGTCCAAGGTGCAATCCACTACTACTTGGGCAGTCCATTAAGCTTGAAAAATAGCATTGGCCAGATATGAACTATTGAACAAACTAGTTTTCATAATGGTATTGGATCTTAAAAAAAAATCATACTAGCTTGGTACTATAGTACTTGAATGGATTTTTCATTTTAACACCGAATTATTAATTTAAAGATGCACTTCAAAACATTAAATAACATTTTTCAATGTTTTTGGCATATGTTATAAATTTATTTATATTTTCAACCTGAATGAAAAAAAAATTATTTTTCATTCATTTTGATGCACACAATTCATTTGTTACATTTTTTTGGTCTTGTTTGCATGTGGTTTCTACATGAATTCTTGATTCTTGTTTGCTAGGTAGGTCTAATACACCATTGAAACAAAATTACTTCCATGATTCTATGATGTAGTCACAAATTTGACATCCATCCTCACATTGTGAAGAATATAGATTTTTTTTTCATGATTTGATTACTCTTTGTGTAGCTGTAGAAAGGACACAAGGTAACCCTTGAACTACTTATTTGGAATCCTTATAAGGGGATAAATAAAGAAGATTAACAATTGTTTCCCTAAAGGAATTAAAAGCCAATGATTTTCAACATGAGAACACCTCAATGAATGGGCAACATTTCATTTATTTAGTTTGCATCTTACAAGAGGCCTAATTTGAAGGTGAATGAAACTTGGACCTACTTCCCATCACCAAATTCTGAAAGTACGGCATTTCATGCAATAAGTTTTAGAATTTTTAATAATTTGAAAATAATTTAATTAGTGCTGATTTTGCTAAGGTATTGTGGTAAACCTTGTTTAAAATTTCATTTTATTTTGGTATTGGTATATTTGGATTTAAAAAAAAATCATTTTAGGGCTCCTAGTATTAATATTAGGGTCAAAGGTTGATTTTTGGTTGGATCAGGTTAATATATACTTATTGATATTTGTATAACCTTAGCATGAAGTTATTGTGTTACTATGTCAAGTTCCCACCAAACATGGATTCGTACAAGGCTAATATAACCTGTGTCCTTACCAAGCAAGTACCAATATGAGACTATTATAGTCCTAGATCATACCAATCTATGTGGTTCTTTTGATACCAAAACTAGTACCAATTTATATCCTAGGGTTCCACTTTTAAGAAAGAAAAGGAGATAATACATATGTATCAAGACATACTTTTTTTCTTTTTGCTGTAGTGGGCTAATATGAGAGCTTTTGTCTTTTTTTGGTTGTAGGATCAAACTTTAGGTTGCCACATGAAGATGATAGCCATGCCAACCCCAAGAAAATACCTTTAACCATCGCTTGGGAAAAGGTCTCAATTTGTAATTCCTTTGAGCTCATTAACTCAAGTTTTGCATTTTGATGAGAAGTTCATGAATGAAATTATTTGTATCACCATACATCTCTTCAACTATAACTAGTGAGGCCTGTGCCGTTGGCCCAAGTGTGAACTTGTCCTCAACTGGTTTTCCCCTTCCAAAACCTGGTCTTTTGGAATTTATTTGAATTTTCAGCTGCATACATCACTTAAAATCCAATATCTCCCACATTCTGAATCCAAATTTTACCAATTGAATTCTATTAAATCCTGCTCATCAAGATCTTTCCAACAACACCAAAGCCACATTTCAATTCCTCTGAAATTTTCAGCTCTGACTTAATTTAATTTTAAGTCACGAAATCAGTCAATATTCAAGAACTTTTGCACCCCAAGTCCAAACGTCATGGAACCAAGCCCATGCACCCCTCCTTGTCAAGGGCTTTCCAAAGGCATCAAGAACACGATCTGAAGCATCCTGGTTCGGTGGATCTCATAACTACGAAACAAACTACCTTCCTTCATACATAGATAAAACGAAACAAATTCATTCATTCATCTTTAATAAACAAACACACATCCATTATTGTTCATCATTTAGGGATGAAATTCACTTTGTGATTATGAGTTGTTCCTACCACAAGAGGGACTAGCTCTCTCTTTGGTTCTTGTGAGTGTCTTTTGGCCTTTCTTTGGTCTTCCCTTTTGTCTTCCATGTGATGGTTCTGACCATCGGGTTTTTTATTGTGTTTTTTGCATTGTTACTTATATATATTTCATGACGATGATTCATCATCATCATCATCCATAATGTATTAATGCATAATCCATGCATAGGAAGCCTTTTTTGGAACAATGTACATGATTGAAAAAAACCACAATCATTTCATGGTGAGGGGTTCAATTGTGCTCGCTAAACTTCCTTGGACAATTATTAGTCATAATGCAAAATACCATACCTATGGTTGACAATCAGCATTTTTTAGTTGAAACATATTAATTATTTATAAAAGGTTTGACAAGCCCAATTTGAATATTGTTCAGCATAATCAGGTGGGGCAAGAGCATTTGAGGTGGGTGGGGAACAAGAGCTTGGGAAAAAAGCTAAGGGTGCACAATTGTGTTTTGTTTGGAAATTGTTCAAAACAAAATCATGAACCTTCGATCTAAAGTTACTAAAGTAGTAACGTGGTGGTGAGAAGGAACGTATGAAGGTGCCATATGGCTTTGTGATGTTGACTCATGTACGAACCATGGAACCATGGAGCTTGTAGATGTTGCCATGAGGTGAGGTCATATGACACAAACTTAAGGGACTAACTATTGCACATTGTGAAGGAGAAATTCAGTTGTGTGCGTAAGAAGAGCATGCCCAACGGCGGCAGTAGAATGCCACTGTACAGCAAAATTTCGGTGAAGACTCGCAGAAAAACACTGTGAAACTGCTTCGGGTCCGGAAAAGCGCACATGTTATGGTATCAGCGCCGTCGTAGAGCGCCAGTAGAAGGAAACTGCTTGCAGGGTTTCATCAAATGATTGTTTCTCAACAATTGTAAATGACTGTGTTTCTTATTGGGCAACTACAATGATTGGCCCAGGTGGTGAGAGTTAAATGGTCGCGTACTTTGTACAGTCCATCTTTTCAAGTTCATGGAAGATGGGTGCGGGATGGGGGAGAAACTAAACAGTGCACACTGGATATGCTAAATAGTTATAGAGGGCAATTTCAAAACCGGGCAAAGCTTTACGAGAAGAAGAGAGAGAGAAGAGAGAGATTGTGTGTTAGAGTGTGTGTTTGTTGCGCGCAAGAAGAAGAAGAAGAAGAAGAAGAAGAAGAGACTCTGGTTCCGGTAGAGTCTTGTGGTTGTGTTCGTAATTCTAGACTTTGTCTCCAGCAGCTAGAGTGCGGCGGATTCTTGTAGGATATATTCTGAGTGTCGAGCTTGGAGCGAGAGCTATGAAGGAGAATATCGTCGCTGCTAGTGGCCTTGATGAGGTAATAAATTAACAACACATAAATTGCTATGTAATTTTCTTCCTCGAAATGTGTTTTGCAATGTCCTAGCTGCTTGGATGTTTTGATGTCGTTGAGATCTTCGTAGCGTATTGAGTAGTATCAAAGCAAAAGTCCTCAGTGTTTTCGACTCGTGATCGCTATTTCGAATCAAAATGCGTTTTGCAACCCTCGTAGACTAGAGGGTTTGTGTGTTTGGGTTGTGCAAGAATTTTCGAAGAGTATCTAGTCTCTGCTGGTTCCGACGTTCCTGTAATTTCTAGTCTCGGTCTCCAACAACTGGAGTCATGCGGTTTCTTGTAGGATCTGAGTACTGTCGAGCAGCTTGGAGCGTTGATGAGGTCACCAAACATTCTTCTATCTTTCAAATCAAAATGTGTTTTGTGACCTAGCAGCTTGGATCTTGTGGAATTGAGATGTTAGCATCTAAGTGAGCATGAATTAAGCAAATCCATTACATTCTTGCAGGATCTGAGTACTGTCAAGCTCAGAGAGAAATCAGCTATGAAGGAGAATATTGCTGGCAATGTTGACGAGGTAACCAAACATTTGAATCAAACGTCTTTTTACAGTCGCTTATCTCAGATCCTTCTGAAGTTGAGATCTTAGCATCTTGAGTATGGAAGCAAATCCCTCCTGGGTTTAGGACTCATGGCTATGTCGAAGGTTGTCATAAATGCGCCCCTTATCCTGTGAGGTACCCAACATTTGCTCTATTTTGAATCAAATGTCTTTTAAGCTGTTACTTATCTTAGATCCTTTTGAAGTTGAGATCGTAGCATCTTGAGTTATGTGAAAGTGAATCCCTTAAGTGTGTAGGAATCATGGTGATGTCATAAGTTGTCATACAAAATGCACTCATATTGGGCTGTGAGGCTGAATGAATTTCTATATTCACCAGTGTGCATCTGAACTCAGCTACAATGTCACTTCGGCCACAAAAATTGTTGCCACTGATTGAATCCAAGTGCAGAAAAAGAGGCTCTTTCAATAAATTTGTTCAGATAGGTTCAATGGAAGAAGATTTGAGCCTACCATGGTATTACAGTTCAGTGTTGAAAATGTAGGGGAGTACCAGGATGAAAAGAGATCCTCAATGGGAATCTGTTCACTTGACATCAAATCAATTTGCTGAAGACTGATACTTCTGTCTATTTGAAGATATTAGTGTTAAAGCTGGAATCAGGAGATGATAGTATCTTTCTCCTGATAATCTTCAGGACTTCTTTTTGTTTTGATTGCAGCTCATAGGATGGACACCACTTGTGGAAATAAAGCACATCACCAAAGCAGAAGGAGCTATGGCAAGGATAGTGGGGAAGCTGGAAGGGAAGCAACCAGGAGGCTCTGTGAAAGACCGCATTGCACT
>Ga0116227_10007607_pt1 | contig 21009 bp, 20 predicted proteins | sample S1TSphgellanicum_FD_89693 | JGI IMG/M metagenome (GOLD analysis project Ga0116227, IMG submission 89693) | Host-associated microbial communities from peat moss isolated from Minnesota, USA - S1T2_Fb - Sphagnum magellanicum MG | ecosystem: Host-associated > Plants > Peat moss > Unclassified...
ACAAGAGAAGAGACAAGACGAGCACACCATCAGAGCCTGCAGAACGAGTGTGTGGAGGTCTGACATCTGGCGTATTCTGATTGGCGAGTACGAAACTCGATGAGTTCACTACGGAACCCTGACTAGTCACAACCGTCCAATTTCTGACAGATGGCGCACATCGGACAGCAGGATCATTTGCCGCCAGAAAACTCCAATGGACGAAACTTGTGGCTTGCACCAAGTGTGGACCCAGCCGTGCCCAGTTTGGACAGGTGGCGGTTGCGCAAGCCGCCTCAAGAAGTCACCAATCAGGAGAGTGTGAGGAGCGGCCAGACAAGATTAGTAGTTTAATTAGCGAATAATGAAGTATTTAGTGAGTAATTCGTCAACAATGTAATTGCACAGGAAAAAGAAGCGACTGTGGATGATTAATAACTAGGATTAGTAATTATGTATGATTGGAGGTCGTTGGTAAGCAGTGTTTTTTAAACGATTTTGTGATGCAGGCAAGGTGGCGATCCTCCAAAAGATAATTTAGCCAAATCTGGCTATACATGAGACATAATAAAAGTAGAAAAAAAACAGACTCCTTCTATATTCTTGGACCATGCAAAATCCTGTGTATAAGTTGAAATCAGATTTTTCAGGTTGAAAATTGGCGTAAATTTGTCTATTAAAAAACATTGTTTCTAAGGTGTGAAACAAAGCGTTTTTTTTTTCCCCCAAAACCAAGCAGTTCATGGTTGGGGGCAGCGTTTTTTTGTCGGTGCAAAATTTCGCCAAAATCCGAAAAATAGAATTAAAAAGGGAATGTATTGCCACAATATTTCTTTTAGTGAAAAAAACATTCGCCAATTTTCACCCCAAAAAATGGAAAAAAAATCAACACATCTGGACTCTAATTTTAGTTTCATAGCATTTTTTTAAAATCTTTACACAGGAACCAAAAACATGTCCTTCTTGGAATGCTAGCCAATGGCACAACATCAGAATTTTTTTTTAAAAAGTCACTGGTTGGGAGCGGTGATTGTTTTTGTGGCGAAAATTCGCAATTTTGGGAGGAAAAAAAAAGAAAAAACAGTCCCAAGCAAAGTGATCAAGGGAGTTTTTGAGAAAATTTTCAAAAAAGTCGCCACATTTGGAGGAAAACAGTTTCGAAATTGCCAAGGTTTTTGAAGGATTTGGGCAGATTTCTACTTTTTGCTTTTTTCTTTTGAAATCGCCAGATTCAGCTAATAGATTCTAGTGGTTCATCAACATGTAAATAGTATTCCTCCATTTTCTACTTCTCTACGTGTCTTGTAGCCAGATTTGGCTAAATCCTCTTGTGGCTTGCTGATCGCCACTTTTGGAGCACCATGAGAAGATTGAGAAAAAAAAGAAAAACACTGGTTGGGAGTTGGGAGCGGGATTAGGTAGTAAGTTTATTGGGCGGGGAGGATTGTCGTCTAATTTGATAATTAGTGCGAGTTAAGAGTTGGGGGACGATGATTTGTGAGAACAATTGTATATGATTAGTATGCGTGCGCGTGTGTTTTTGGTGCCAGTGCTGCTGCCTGCCTGCGCACGCGAGAGTGTGTTTTCTCTCTCTTGCCTTCTTCGGAGCTTGTTGCGTGAGAGGCGCGGCGAGGGAGGGAGGCAGGGAGGGAGGAAGCAGTTGTAGTAGCGAGAACAGTTTTTTCTCTGCCTTGACGACGACGATAAAATGGCTTCCTCCTACAGAGATGGAGATGGAGGAGCGCATGTAGGAGGCTCCGAAGCTGTGCGATTCTCGGACACAACAGGCTACGAGGCTCTTCCGGCTATGAGTGGAATCAAGGAGAAAGGATTGCCCTCCTCACTTATTTCTTCGGTATCCGCTCCCCTCGTGTCGTTTCCTGGCAATTCTAGTGTCACTGCGTTTCCTGTGGCTCGCCATCGATCCCAGGGCCTGGTTAGTCTTCATTTCCATTACTCTGTTCTGCTCCTGGTAGTTTACATATCCATTCCACTCCTTCTGTGTAGTCTCGCAGTTTTCTTGCATTTTCCTCAATTGCAATGCACTTGGCCATGAAGCATGATGCTACAATTTTATTTCTTCAGTGGATTGAAACACACACGCACGCACACGCACGCACGCACACATATTCCGAGAAAAATAAAATAAAATTCTTCTTCGTCAGTTTGTCTTGCTTGGATTAGGTCGCAGGTGGTTGTGAATTGCTCAATCTTCTGAGGTTTCTGATTTGCAGCATTGGTTACCGATCACCAAAGAAGAGCCTGCAGTGATGGCAGAGGACGATGGGGAAGAATCAGGTGCAGAAGCATTGTCAGCTTTGGCAAAGCCGCAGGGGAAGGAGAAAGCGGCATTGTCAGTGAATAGGTGGAAGATGATGAAGAAGAACTCTGATTCCACCACCATGCAAGAGATTAGTAGAGTTGCAGAAGAAGGCTCACCGGGCATGCCACATGAAGTGGTTCTGAATGATGAGGCACCTCTGCATTATGCTGCTTCTGCTGCAGCTTTGGCAAGAAGCAATTTTCCTGCTACTGCTAGGCATGGGAGTGATGACAGTCAGGGAGTTCCAGATGATGGAAGAACTGATGCAATGACAATTGATGCTGAAAATCGGGCTGTCATTGCTGCTATGTCAACTGCTGAGGTGGCCCGGCCACAGACAGAGTTGATGGAGCGCTTCAAACCAGAAGTGCTGGACATGCTGAGAAAGAGGGGGCTGAAGAAAGTCAAGAACCGGCATGCAGAAGATAAGAGAAATGACGAGTTGTTGTTGTTGACTACTGGTAATGTTGGAAGTAGTGAAGCCTTGCAGACTGTAGAGTCATTTGAGACTGGGAGTGAAGAGAAGAAAACATTATCTGCCCTCTCGCAGCAGCTTTCTGCAGTAGGACATAATAATATGGGAAACTCAGTTGTTCGGGTCAAGTCCTGGACCGAGAGAGTGGAGGCTGTGAGGCTGCACAAGTTTGATCTGGAAGGCAATGTTTTGGGTATTGATGAAGCAGGTGCACCAATGAGGCTGAGTAATTCTCTTAATTTCTTGACTTTCTTTCTATTTTATGAATGCTCATCAACAAATCAAAAAATCTGACCTCTTTCTCCTTATGTATATCCTGCACAATCTCTGACTTTTGTTGATGATTGTATGCAGATGACACGTCTTCTGCTGTAACCTTGAGTGAGAAGAGTATTGCTGAGTGCGATTATTTGCAGTCAGAAGGGAATCCTGCTGCAAAAGGCTACAGTCTGAAGGAGGCAACAGATCTCATTTGGAGCACAGTATGTGAGCCCTTCTTCAGACATGTTTTTTATATATGTTGTTCTGCTGCTTTCTATATAGTGGTGTCACCATGTTTGTATCCTTTTTCAAACCAACAGGTTTCAATTGTTGTCTGCCTTGCAGTTTCCAGGTCACCGAGTGTTTGCCCTGCGGCTGATTGCAGCTGTGCTGAACAAGGCCATTGCAGGAATTCAAAGCCAGTGCCTGTGCTTTCCTTTCAGACCTTCAAAAGTAGAAGAACACAATGAAGTGGATTGGCAAGCTGTGTGGGCATATGCTCTTGGTCCAGAGCCACAGCTAGTCTTAACACTCAGGCATGGTGTTCACAATCACTCTGTTTAGCTTGAGCATTTCATTTTGCAAGTTGTCAAGGTTGCTGTGTCCATATTTGTTGGATGATTATACTAGTGACTAACTTTGTTCAAGTGCCTTGTGGGTGCAGACTTGCACTGGATGACAAACACACCACTGTGGTTGTAGCCTGTTCCAAGGCTCTACAGGCAATCCTGACCTGCTCTGCTAATGAAGTGATTTCCAATCTCCATGAGGTTCTCACTATCCCATGGTGTGGTTTTGAAGCAGCAGTATATTTCATGGGCATGTAAACTTTGTTGCAGTTTGAAAGCTTCAAATGGATATCAAAGCCTGTCTTGGTAAAGTCTTAATACATTCTTTGGTGAGTTTGACAGGCATTTTGGCCTGGTGATATATCAACATTTATGGCACCTATCTTTCGAAGACACACAAAACACAGTGAGGGCTTTCTTGGAGGAGGTCACTGGAAGTACAATGTCAAGACAAATGAGATGTTTCCATTCTCTGAGAGGGTCAGTTCCAAAGTTGATGGTGGCGAAGATGAAGAGACAGTTGGAGATGATGCTACAGTTGCAATCAAAGATGTTGCTGCTGGTTTTATCCGTATGGGCATCTTGCCCAGGATACGTTTTATTCTCGAGGTCTTTCCTCTCTTTATGCTGCTTTGCAATACTCATAGTCTAGCAGTACTACAAAATAAAATCACTGTTTCATTGTGCTGCACTGGAAAATGAACATGTCAGTATTTCAGCTGTTCTGAGTAACACAGGAAGGATTCAACACAGGTGGAGAAGATCACAGGAGCCAATGAGCCACTGCTGAGTGTGGTAGTAGCTCTGGCACGACATTCCCCTGGAGCTGCTGATGCTGTCATGAAGTGCCCCAGACTGATGGATTCCATCATCCAACAATTCTTTCTTATGGATGATGAGTTGGATGCTGAGGTTGATGCCCTGCGTCCTGCCCATACAAAGGCCATTGAACTTCTCAAGGTGCATCACCGTCTCTCTAAACCCTGTGGATTCACCTAATTCATGCACGCCAATAAAGGGCCTGTTCAAAGACTTTGCTGTGTACATGTTCGTGATTTAATGCAGTGCATGATTGATGTAATGTGCAGGTATTGCTACAGGCAAGTAGGATGAATTGCATTCGGTTTGCAGAGTCAGGAGCTCTGCAAGTGGCACAGTGTGAACTTTACAGACAGGGATACCCCATGCAGTTGCACCCAAGACTTGGTGAGGAATGTTTTGAAGGAGTCCGCTCAACAATAATTGCATCACTCCGTCTATGGCGTGTTTGCATACATTATCAGATGGGCATTTCCCTGTTTTCAGACATCTATCCTGCTCTGTGTTTCTGGCTCACCCCCTTGTCATCAGAAGACATTGCCAGCAACAAGAAAGAGGATGCATTGTGTCTGGCCCAGGAGTCATACATCTTGCTTGAAAGCCTGGCCCAAACACTGCCAAGACTCCACTCACAAGAGGGAGGAATGTTGGATACTGAAACTGAGGAATTCATCCATATCAACTGGACATGGCAGGTTGCTATCCCTGTGGTTGAGACAGCAATTGGGTGGTTGTCAACTGAATCTGTGTCTGCTGCGACTAACGAACTGGTTATTGCTGCACATGGAGATGAACAATCTTTGACCACAGGAGATGGTAGCAGGGCAAAATTGGTTGGAACATTGGCATCAGTTTTTCATTTTCTTGCCACAGTCAGTGAGAAGATTGGGAATGAGGACAAAGAAGGGAGAAATACTGTGTCATGCATTCCATGGTTGCCAACCTTCATCCCTCACCTTGGACTTCTATTGGCAACGAATGGGGTTCTCAAGTATGGGAGCTTGGCTTCAGCAGCTGCACAATTAGGTAGTGAGAAGAGTACCCTCTTGGCAAGCTTGTGTGCTATCAGGCATAGGGGAAATTATGAAATGTCTTTGGCTGCAACTAGCTGCTTGCATGGTCTGGTGCGACTACTGAACATACTGGACCAATTAATTGGAAGTGCAAAACCAGAGAGTGGTCTACAAATATACATGGGTGACAACTTTGAAGGCCACAATGTTTTGGACCATGGTTTAGTGGCCTCAGGTGCTATTGAGTTGAGAGGTTTGCTGGCCCTTGTGGGGAAGGAAGTGATCATGAATGGTCATGTCTTACAGTCTAGTGAGGCAAATGGGAGGGGAGGTCCTGCCCCTGGTCTGGGATTGGGCTGGGGTTCTGTTGGAGGAGGAGCTTGGTCCAAAGGGGTTCTTGTTGCCCAGGCTAGTGCCAGGCTTGTGGCAGAGTTGCTGGAGATTTTACCCCCAAGTCATGGAAGTTTTTCTCAGGCTCTTGATTGTGAAATGGGCAGAGAGGAGGTCTTGGCCTCTGACTTTACGTGGAGAATCAGCTGCTGGTTTGGAATCATTGCAATTGCTGATCCTGAGAATGGTGATCTAGTAGAGCAAGCTTGTTTGAAATCCCTGCTGCACCCTGATATGCTAGCATTCTTGTTCCAAAACATGGAAGTTGTGATGAAGAGCTGGGATGAATCTAAGGGCAGCAGTGATTGGATGAAGGGCTTGACTTTGAGTTCCAGCTTGGACCCTCAACTGGTCTCCAAGCTTCTCATGAAGGACTTCAGGGATACGTGGACATCAACAAAACTGTGGAAAGCCTCAAAAAGAGAAGCAGATATCAATCCAAAAGTATCAAAAAGGGAAAAATCAACTTTTGGCTCTTTGAGACTTGCAACTGTGTGTGAGGAGGAAGGGACTGATGCTTGTAGTACAATGGACTCCTTGGTGAGAGAGTGGGCAAGACAGAGGCTGCCACTGCCATCACATTGGCTTCTAAGCCCTATGGCAACTAACATATCTCATTTTCTTGATGGGTCTCAAGGAATAGAGGTCTTGACAGGTCACAAAGTTTCAGTTGCTGTACAAGAAAAGCTGGAGATGGAAGAGGTTGTGAAAGCTGGTATTTCATGGCTTTTGAGTTTGGAAGCTCTGAGTGAGACAATGGAGGAGAGTGAAAGCAACTTCATCGTGACAATACCATTGATAAGAAAACTCCATGCATTATCAACTGTTTTTGTTCTGGCAGATGGTTTCTTCCTGCATGAGGATGTCCACAAAATGGTGGGAACCTTGCAGGAGTTCTATGGGCATCAGCTTGATAACTGGCCAAAAATGAAACATTTAGAAACCTCTGAGTTCAGATCAGATATGGCAAGTCGTTTTGATGAATCACCTTCAAGCATGCCTCTGGATTTTATCTGTTGTATTGATGGCAACTACACCACATTTGCAGAAACTCTTGCAGAGCAATTTGGTGCCAATTCATATGGTGATTTGGTCTTTGGTCGCCAGGTAGCCATATATTTGCGGCAGGGTGTGCCAGACTCTGTACGGCTTGCTATATGGCACCAATTGGCTGAAGCGCAAGTTCTCAAGTTGCTTCCTCCTTTGACTGAGTGCTGTGGTCAACAATGGGGTTACCTGTACCCATTTGAGGTAATTCACATTTGCTTTCAAATCAAGTGTGGAGACTATGTGGAGCGTTTACTCTTAGACAGTCAGTTTGTAAATTCAGAAGCAAGTTATCTCAGCTGTCCTATTTTAGATGGTGTTTATTCTGACATTGTTAGAATTTTCATGTTGTGATGCAGACAAACAACCAGATGATTGAGGCGTATGTCTCTGCGTGGACATCAGGAGCATATGAAACTGCAGCTGTGGGAGGCTCAATGTCATTTGCATTAGCCTTGCATCACATTTTTGGTTATATTTTCATAGCAGGAAATGTTGTGAAGGAGAAGCTTGCACTTAATAAGGTGATCACAACTCTGGTTCAAAGCTCAACACAGGTACAGCAGCAGGTAAACCTATGTTTTGTGAGAGATCAAGAGGTTGTTCTCTGGTCCTTAGTTCTATGTGCCTCCTATTCAAGCAAGCTGCCCTAATGAAGTGTTTATGCATTGTTGCAGGGTATGTTGATGCAGCTTCTGGAGTATCAGCCTCCATCACCAAGAAAGGAAATGGCAGAGTTGAGCAGTGAAGAGTTTGACAAAAGAGTACAGTTGCTGTTGACAGCCTGTGAGGGTGATCTTTCACTTGTGGCTCAGGTGGAGTGCTTGCAGAGTTCAAGACTTCCAGCAAGATAACACAAGAGCAACTTGTAGTGAATTTTCTTTTGGTGATATGTGACCTCTGCCAACAGTGAAAATGTTGCCACTCCTTCTCATACTTGTGCTGAGCAGCTCTAACAGTCCTGCAGGACAGACATAATAAACAAATGAGTGGTAAGATGCACATGTGGGTTGTTGCTTAGACCTTCAACAGATGTAAGCAACAACCCACAACAGTCACATTTCACAGAAACTGTACATTGAATCCACATGACATGTGTGGCTTACCCCCCAGAGAGATGGCTGCAGTCAAACCAACCTAAGGAACAACAGCATCAGAAAAGCATGCTGTGGCCATACCATGTTTCCATGGCAATCTTGACCCTCTTGGTAGCAAGCTTCTGCTCTGCTACATAGCAGCACACTGCCTGTACAACATCATTTTCCAGAAGCTATGTCTGTACACCAAAAGAGACATGATGGGTGATGCCTGGAAGAAAACAACAGACAGACTTAAAAGTTTCTCAATGCACAAGCAAAACATCCTTGCAGCTTTTGGACTAACTGCTTTTAAATTATTAGTGACTTTCTTCAGTATGCTTTCATAGATTATTCACCCTAAGCCTTAGGCTTAGATGCTTGCTTGTACAGAAGAAGCTAAAATGACATAAAGCTTACCCTCAGAAGCTTGTTGTAGCTTTATTGCAGCAGCTACTGTTGACTCTTTTGATAAGGTTATGTCCCTTGATGCTAGCCAACAGACAGAAGCTCAGGATGCAGATTTGTTGTAATGGTTTGCCCAAGAGTTTGGACAGGTTATTATATAATTTAACACCCACTGTAAGGAGCTGATGAAGTCAGTGGATAGTTGTGTAATTGTCACTGCTATTTGTGATGAAGGTGATGGTCTGATACTTTGTGAGTGACTCTTAGGTTATGACTGCACTCAGTGTCATTATACCTTCAATTTGTTGTTGTGGAGATATATTTGCAGTTTCATAGGTACATTACTCACTCTAGGTATGGTGGACATCTCAATGTCAAATTCCGGGAGTGGTTTTTCTTCCATCTGGAAATCTCCATTATTCAAACTTCATGTTGTGGCTTCAATTCTATCATATCTATCTCCCATTTATGCATGAAGGCATTCCAGCACTCCATGAGTGTAGGGTCTAGGCCCAGCAACCACACAATGACAATGCCTTGAGTAGGGATTGGCTTACCATTGTTGTCAAAAATTTCTTCACACAACACATTAGAAATGTGTTAGGTAAAAGCCCCTAGCTGGAGGGCATTCTCAGAATAAGGGCATGTGTGAGGCGGAGCCGAGGCAGCCCCTGATTCTGAGAATGGCCTCCCCCAAGGGCTTTACCATGTGTAAAGCACAACTACTGAACATTCTGAATCTGAAAAGTTCCTCTCCTGAGAGCAGGAACTTTCATGGTTATAAGGTGCTCTCTGAGTACACTTTGAAAATAACAGTAGTTCTTTATAACGAATCACGATCTGCTCAAACGTGGTAGCCTCCTCCTCTCAGTGCATCTAGATGCATAAAGAGCATTTTACTGTAAATCCAAAAGTTAGGAGTTTGCAGAATGACACAGTTTGAGTATAATCTCACAGCCTGATTCTGTGAAACAAAGAGCAACTAACATCAGTCTATGGTCGCACATCTGTCAGGCTTGTGGGTTAAAGTTTTAATGCGTAGGGTAAGGTCCCAGGTGGGGGCACTCCCAAAATAAGGGGTCTTCAACAAGGCAGTAGCCAAGTCCGGCAGTGCATTTTGGGAATGTCCCTCATTCCTGGGCTTTACCCCCTGCAATGCACAAGGTGAACTTTATTATGAACCTATACATATGTAGATCACAAGGCATAGGAGGGGGAGCGCTCTTATGCCTACTCCCTAAGAGTGGGAGGCATCTTAATCTAGTGGCACACACATCCAGCAAGTCAGCATATGCACAGCAGACTACCGCGCGTGGAGCAAATCTGCCCACGATCTTCCACAAGCCCTGGCAGGCAGAAAATCCCAACTTTCTGCTCAGCTGCAGCTCCGCCTCCTGACTCCCGATTCGCCCCCGCGTGCTCCCGACTCGCCCTGGTACTCCCGCCTTCGCCCCCATGCGCTCTCGACTGGGGACATCCAACTCACCCCGGCACTCTCAACTCCCAACTCTCGACTCGCACCCGTGGACTCGTGGCTTGCCCCCCCCGCTCGACTCCTGACTCACGCCCGTGGACTCTCAAGTCGCCCCCTGTCTGCCACTGTGGCTGCCCCTTCCGCCCTATCCAGGAACTGCGGCGATCCTTTTAGCACTCTGCCTGAGTTTCTCACGAGTCTCACCATTCGCCTTCGTGCTGACCTGTGCTCACCTACCTAGTTCTTGAGGTGCCCATCCTCCATAGCCATTTTCTCACTGCACACCATACACACACCAGGTTTCTCCCCAAAAAAAAATTAATCGCATTTTTTTAGTCTTTCTTACCATGGAACTGTCTCAAGAGCCAAGATGATGATGGCTTGAGGCTCTTCAATTCCCTTGTCCATTGTGCCTCACAGAGCCCCTCCTGCTCCACCCAAATCCAAGAGAGATTGAAAAGACAATTCTACGGCATTATTGATGAATTTGTTTGAGAATTGTTTTGGCAATAGCATGAACAGCTTGACACAGCTGCAACGGCAGGAAATTTTAATCAAAATCAAAGAGGCATTTCCAGTCCCTCCACGTACTTGAGTTCAAGTTCAGTCCAAAGTACGCAAGATGCGGAAAAAATTTAACAAGTTGAAATAGGAGCATGAAGAATCTAGCACATGTCAATGCAAATCGCCATGGTTTGAGAGGCGTTTAGTGATTTGCGTCGAGACTACCAAGGCTTGCGACACTGCTAGAGGCATGGACAACAATGTTCCAACTATTTTAGTGGGTGGATTTGCGCAAGAGCATATCAACTTGGAGGATAATGAAAAACATGACGTTCCTCCTTCTCCAGACAAATAGGTTCCTCCAGTTGCAAGCAACTCTTCTCAACTCAATAAAACTCCACCAACATCAAGGTTAGCAACTTGTAAGAAGCCAAGGGTGGACAATAAACCAAACAAGAGACGTATGAGGCTAAGTGATGGATTTGTTGGACTTGCAGAGGAATTGTCCAAATTGACAGAGTCTTCTACAAAGATTGAGGCTGTGAAAATTGAAGGGCAAAAGGAAATTGCTTTGAAGACTATGGAAAACCAACTTCTTGTGGCTTGGATGTTTGTAGAATTTATGTGTGGTAGTGGTAATGGAAGTGGTGGTGGTGGTAGTGATGGCAATGGTAACAAGGACTAGAAAATGTGGCATTCCATAGACATTTCATTTTGCACATTCCATTTGTGCGTTTCCTGTGTCATTCCAATTTGCACATTCAATTTTCACATTCCATTTTACAAATTTCATATGGCATCTCTAATTATGACATTTCAAATGCATTCCATTGCACATTCAAATTCCAATTTGCATTACAAAACATAATCACACATTACATGGATGCAAACTCATGTAGGATGTCCCTCCAACCATGATGCAAATAATGCATCACATATACATTCTCCAATTGCTTTGGCCAAATCACCCTCATATGGGAAATTCATACATTTGGGCTAGCCCAAAAATGGATCACCAACTTATGTTATATCTCTTACAACATGCTTTGGTATACCTTGTAACTGGCAATGGTTGTGCAACACACAACATGCCATGATATACCTAGGGGCCTTGTCTACTCTACAAGGCATACCTTTTAAAATCTTTCAATAATTCTTAAAGTATTTTTAAATATTATCTATCAAAACTCTTCATGCATTCATAGCAAAATCAAATTTTATTTTATTCATTCTATACCATTCCTAGACCTGTAATTTTTTATCAAATAAGGCCTAATAGGATAAGTAGAGTTCCCTAAGATAAAAGACAAAACCTCCACACCTTGAACCTTCGATATAGGTTTTGCTAAAATCTCTCTGATTCCTAAATTGCTTGTATAGACTAGAGAATCTCATGTGTCTTCCATCATGGACGCCACTTGGCTAAGAAATACAAACATCCCAAAAAGGTTTGTTTACATCACATACCCCCTACATTACAATGTTCATAACACACTTGCAATTATAATAGTCACCAATAACAATAGTGATTCTCATGTTAGGCCTATAAGAAAGAGGCAGATGAATCCCATTAACAACCCACAAATCGACTAAATGCCTATAATATCCATGACATGAGGTGCTCACCTTTAAGTGTATGGATGTATACAACATACAACTTATCCTTGCTAGATAAAATGTCACAAACAATATCAATATACTTTCTAATTGTAGATGTTCCTACATTAAAAAAATTGACCATTAATTTTTGCCTAACCCCATGTGCCAACTGATACAGAACAATCTTCACAATCTTCTGAATTGAAAGAGGCTTTTTAATTAAAAAAATGGGAATCTAACTAAAAAAGATAATTTGGAAAACTAACTACTAAAATGCAAAGGTCATCTTGAAGTACTGTATATATCGATACTAACATCTAAAGATCTATAAACCATACATTACTTTCAATCACTTCATAGTATGTCCTCTAGTTAGGTTCCTTTTGATGCGTTCCTAAGTCCCTTGTTGAACCCACTTTAGGGTCCAGCTATGTAGAGTTGCGAAAAATTGGGACTTGGGGGCCGCTCCCGACTTCCAGCACTAAAAGGGGGTAGAGGGGCATGCTAGAAATCCCGGGATTAGATTAGGAAGAGGGACTAGATTATCAAGCTTGAATCTGCATCCAAAAACCAACCACAAAGGGTTAGTTAGCATTCGGGAACACCCTTGGGTGTTGGGACAAGCCACGGGCACTTTGACACACAAGACTCACCACAGCCCGGACTCGGGGGAAGCCACCACCTTCCCCCATATAGTATATTCTGCAGCTCTCCGTGGAGGCTACATCTAAATGGCTCTTTTTCCCGGGACTCCCAAGTTGGAGTCCCGAAACTGTCCCGAGTTAGAGTCCCGGGACTTTGAACACTCATAACTCCTCGCCTCGAATTTGAATCGAGACGAGGTCTAAATCAAAGTTGTAGCTCTCCTCAAGAACTTTCCAACTCCATGTCGCACTCCTTCAGGCAACGTCAGGAAGAGGTCGATTCCTTACTTTTAGTGGTCGGGAGTCAAACTGGCAATTTGACTCCTGGCCTTTCTTTTGCCCATAACTTGGGCTGCATATATCCAAATGGCCCATGCAAGGCCATTTCGGGCATCTAGACTTCAAGACCTTTTCATTGATATAAAGAACACCTCAATGCGAAGTGTTTTGACCCTTGAACTCGAGCTCTGAGTTTTCGGGAGTCCCGGAGGACTCCAACTTCCCACTTTGGGGGTGTGAGTTTCATCCTCACACTTATCCCAAAGTGGGGTTGCGACACCTTCCATCACTAATGTATAAACGACCTCTTGATCATCCTCAAACATATAACTATAAGCACTAAAAAAAAAAATTGTCTTGAAAAACATCCATGCTAGGTGATAAAAAATATATATTTAAAATCAACCATAATCTAACAACATGTGCAATATGCCATGTTATGTGATTCAAACAAAGAAGGAAGATATATGCAATGATGTAAGTTGCAAAAAAAACTTTTAATGTCAAAGTTTAAAGCTTTGTGTGGGTTTATGTAGGGTCAGGTTGGGAATAATAGGAAGCTTGTAAAAAGTTAATGGGAACAATGGGAATTAGAATATTGTTGATCATTTTTCTTTTATTAAATCTCTTTGTGAAAACTACAACACGGAACATTCATTGGAAAATGAAAACAAACTAAGTGAAACTTATAACATTTTCATGAATGAAGTTGTTGTGGAAAAACAAAATGTGGAAGAACAATCTAAAATAATCCTAGTTTGGAATATGAAACTAAAGGAAATTTGCAAAATGATAATGAAGAGAAATAATGCAGCAGCATTTTCAAAAGCTGCATAGTCAAAGAAAATTTTGGGAGCTAGAAGGAAAATAAGATGTGTTAGTCTTTCTTTTACATAAATGATAACAAACATGTGAATTTCGAGGAACCACAACTAATGAGATGTTTATTATGTTATAATGCACCTATCAATGTTTCAAACCCAAGAACACATGCAAGAAAAGGTCTAATTTCAATTTATTTTTTAAAATGGTATAACATCTTTTTAAAAACATGTGGGTGCTAATCACTATTTAATTTTCAAAAAAATTGATGAAGAGTACAAAATATGATGAGAGGAAATGTAGAAAGGTAGCCAACAAAAAAATGTTTCAATCCATTTGGATTCTCCATATCAATTTTTTTTGTTATCAAGGATTCATTCAAAAAGATGATATTCAACAAAAGGAATTTGATGAAAATCTAAGTTTGTTAATTATTAAAAATAATTTGGCAATCCAATTTGTTGAAAGTATATGGTTTAGAATATTATCATTACATTTATGTCCAAGACTTAATTTTCCTTCCAAAAGGCAATTTTCACAAGAAATTTTGCCAAATTTGGTGGAGAAAACTAATTAATTATATGTTTTGCCTAGTTTTATAGAATGTTATACCTCAAATGCAAGCTTTGATTTATGGATGAATAAAGGTGTTCATGATATTTTTACTTTTGTTGCAAATTTTTTAGGACTTAATTACCAACTAAAACATATAATTGTTGGATTGTTTGAAGTTGCAGAAACTTTTGGATGAAAGTTAGCTCAAATTTTGACAAATTATTTAAACAAATTTGGTTTGAAAAAAAAAATCATTGCATATGTGAAAGATGAGGGCTTTAATCTGAATGCAATGACTTCTGCTTTGAAATTTGTTATTAGTTTTGAAACATTAAATTTACAAGAAAATGTCAATGGTACTTGTTTTGGGCATGTTTTTTCCAAAACATGTCAATATGCTATTATTAATGAAAAAGTGTACAGAAATCTAAAGTATGTATCTATCAAGGTAATTCAAGCAAATTTGCAAAAGTGTATTACTTGGCCCAAAAAATCTAGAAAGTGTGGGCAAGAGTGGACCAAAGCTTGTGTTGAGATTGGGATTCATCCCAAAAAACTCAATACCTCAATGAAAACAAAAAAGATACTAAGTTCTTATTTACTATGTGAAAAAGTTAGTTTTTTGTTGAAATTTGTCAATTTGTTTTGTTAATATCGAAGATTATTGATTTGTTATGTGTGATTATTTTGCAAGTTTGCTAGCAAAGTCACTATGTTGTTTCAAGTTGTTATGGTTCTATGCTATAGTAGACAAACTACTATGAAGGTGGCTAGCCAAGTAACACCACCTCTTACATGGCACGTCTGCCAAATTGTATTGATTACCTTTCTCTTATTGTGATTACATGTGTCTTGAACCAATCATGTGGGCACTAATTACTAAGTGATGTTCTAAAATTTGCAATATCCATGGTTTTAAAACTTAGAGATGCACTTGAAGTTTTGCTCTCTCTACAAAATTTGATGGAAGAGGAATTCACTGTTGTTGATGAATTAATTTTTTTTGCATCCAACATTAAAAAGGAAGTTTGTGTTGTATTGGAATCTTTCCTTTCTTTCTTGAGAAAATTTGAAGAAAAGAAAACCCATAATATGTCTTCTTTGATGTTAGATCTTAGGTTTAAAAGCCTTTATTTTGGTTTTCATTTATTGGGAGGGAACAAGGTGTTGCTATTGTTGAAGTATATGATAGCAAATCCTTATATCCCATGTTGTTGAAGTCTCATCACAATTTGCATCCTTTGGCAAAATTTGAAAATGTTTTTGCTAACATTGGTGTTGATGAAGATTGTAGTTTGGATATATTTGAATAGATTACCAACACAAGTGAACTAGCAAAAAACTTGTGAACATGGAGCTTCTCATTTTTAGACGATACCAAGTGGATGTGAAGAAAACAAAATGTCCTTTGTAATGGTGGTAGAAACATGAGTCCATGTTTCCAATTGTGGATTTTTTACTCGTCAAATCTTGGGAATTATTGAATCTTAGATTGAAATTGCAAGAATTTTCTCTTTAGTTGGAATCTTTACAAATTTAAAAAGATTTAGGTTATAATAAAAAAAATTGGAAAAACTGATATTTGGCCTAGTGATTTTAGAATTGGTTGTAAATCACCTTCTAGTTTAATAGAATTCATTGACATAGATGGAGATGTAGAAAAAAAATCTAGAAGAATTTGAAAGGTCTTTTGAGGCAAATGAAGTTGTGGATTTATGAAATTTTTAAAAAAATTGTTGGCTAGAAAAATGTTGGAAAAAAAGTTTGAAATATTACCTTTGCTGTAAATCTAAAATTTAAATAATAAAATTTGAATAATAATTCAATAATTCTTTAAATAATTTTAAATTTTGAAATGGAAATTGTAAATGATAACCAATTCATGAAAACTCATGCAAATAATCGATTGTTCTGACATAGGCAAGAACTAGAAACTTAAAAATTGGCCTTGAAAAAAAAGTTCAAATTGAAAACTTGGATTTGACCTTCAAAAAATAGTTTAAATTTTATATTAAGAAAATTAGCATATATGGTAATTTGTTTTCAATATCCAGACCTAACATATATTTTAAAAATTGATACCCACCCAACATTAATCTAGTCCAATGTTATGTGTGTAAATTGTTTGGGAATCACATTTTGTGTAAGTGCAAATCCAATAAATATAGAACATGAACTTGTGTAAATGTAAAACCACGTGTGATGTAAATATATTTTATGCCATGTAAAATATTGTAAACTCAAGTGTAGGAATAAATATATTTATATTGTTTTATACGGCCATGGAAAATAGTGTAAGTGTAAAAGAATACACTTATATGATTTTATATGGCAATGTAAAATAATTTAAATGTAAAAAAATGTGATTTTTATTTGGGGAGGGAGGATTTTATAATGGTTTTGGTGATAGGCCATCCAAATGGCCCATTGCAAAAAAAATTTCAAAACATGCACCCGTAACTAATTAATATGGATTTGTAGGAAAGCATGGTCATTAAGGGTATATATAGTAGAATTATCCATAAAGTAAGGGGAAAAAAACATTTAGAACCTTGAGTTCAATGATCATAAACATGATGAGATTCAAAAAAAAAAACTTATAAGAAAATACATAAACATTCAAGGGAGGTGTAAAACCAAAAAAACCATCAATTTTTGTGGTAAATTAAGTTTCGATGTATATTTCCTTTTTCCTTAACTCCTCCACTAATGTTGCATATGCTTTCATTATTCTTACTTATATAGTTACTATAATTACTTTTGAACGTTGTGCATTAAATGTCAAGTTTTAAAATTTTGATAACTAGATTAATAAAAATTTCCTTATTTACATATACCATTGAAGCAAGGGTTTGGGGGTGAAAGGGGGCCCAAAAACATGGTGATATTATAGATAACTTTAATATATGCACTTACATTTTCACACCCCAAAACATTTAAACATAGGGCCATGTAAATGTAACTGACAAATATTTACATTAACTTCATTTAAAATGAAGTGTAAATATATAGATATATATACATAGTTACAATATAAAGGTGTGTGTAAAAAATTTGGACATCATTTACACTTACATGCACAACACTAGTTTAATCCCTATGGAAACCAAGTTACACATTTCATCAACTAAGCGGAAAGGCCTAACATTGTAAACTTTGCTTGTAATTGTAAAAAACATTGTTGCCACATTTGAAGCATGACCAATAATATGCATATCATCAACGAATGAGGTAAAAACACAAGTAAGGTGGGCTATTATGGTGGGGAGGAAAATGCAAAGATGTGTTAATGCAAACAATGTTCCATCCAAAAGATCTTCCGTTGTGTATGGGATTTGAATGAAATGATTGCAAGATCCTTATGTTTAAAGGCCTATGAAAAATATAGTGTGGATGGACACACATAAAATTACTGAACAAATGGGAAAAGTCAATTCAATGCATCAAAAACAGATCACAACTCTTGAAAAATGGTTGTTTGTGATATAGAATTGAAGGCATTATAAACATCCACATGTGATAACACCTAATTTGGATGCAATTCAACCTAGTGCAAACCACATGGGCCATCATTTTACACTTATCTTGTGTTGCCACATCAAATTGGTTAGGATTAAAATGCTTTGCAAATGTATTCGCAAATTGAATAACAAGTGTGTGGGCAACTAGTTGATATATCACCTTTCCATTCACAATGGGTCAAATGTTGTCGTTTTGTTTCTCCAAAGGTAGTAATCATGATGCCACAAGCAAATGTGATATGGATGGGGGGAACATGACCATGAAAAATGTTCCCACATACCTAAAAAATATCAAAATCATTCACATAGTCATATGGGATAAAAACAATCTTATAATAGTTCATACACCATATTTGAAAAATTATTAGATTAAAGACGTGGTGAACATGCCAAAGCAGAAGTAAATGCCTTTTGATTTAAAATAACTTGTGTTTGGATGCAAATCATTGACAAAAGGAAGGAGGTTGACCTTTATCAGTGGGTGAAAAAGGTGAAGGGTTGTCTTGGTTTCATTGGATGGGGTCACTTGAATGTTCATAACCAATGCACACACTATTCAAGCGTATTTTCCTATATTTGTAAGTTCATTGTATGCGTGATGTAGTCATCTTGATGGATGTGAAGAAGGATTCGAAACCATGTTTGAAAATCTTTGGGAAGCTCAAACTTGGGTTTTAATTATATGTTCCTCTTGTAATGTTTCCCAATCGCCTATTATGTATCAACAAAGGTGTGCATGAGTTTCTTGCTGACCTTTTTCACCACCTTGCGAAAGAAAAGATAAATGTTAATAAGGGAAAAATAAAAATGCATGCCATGTTACAATGTTAGATGGGTTGCTTGCCATATGAGTCAAAGGAATACATAAAGCATGATGAACATTGACATGAAGAACATATAAAATATGGTGGTATGAATTGGGTGTGATAAACCCAAATGAAAAACATTAGTGATATGTACAGATGCGATCTATGCCCAAATAGAAGAAGGGGAAAATTTTGTAATGCCAAAGGCATCGCAACCCCTATAGTTGGCGACTATTTATGAAGGAAACATGTTAATTGATGTTGAACTAATCCTATCCCAGGTACATAGAGATGACCACATGTGAGACAAGAATCACAAAAACATGAAGGAGGGGCATTGTGAACATTAGCGGGTGAAAAGTAACTTTGGTTGATGCAACAAGCTTTGGATAGCTCCAAAATAAACATTATAGCTCCTCCTTTTGGGCTAGTTGTATAGCTTACAAAGAGTAGAACTTAAGGCAAAGGATATGAGACAAAATGATATGTTATTGGGAACATGTTGTGCAACATAATGGGAACACATTGGGAACAAAATACCCAAAAAAATCCCAACACCCTCCTTGCTCCCAAAAGGGGGAAAAAAATGGCCCCTTGAGTACATGCTGGTTCACCTCATTGGTTCCCAACAATTTCTATTCCTACATCTATTCTTTTACCATATTTTCCCGCCCCCCGGGGGAGGGGGGGGGGGGGTTGCATGAACTGTGGGAACTCTTTTTCTTTTAAGGTGTCTACTTTGTCGTAAAGACCTCGTCCAGAATTGTACACTGAAATTGGAGGGCAGTACAAACCATAATTTACCTCCCAGGTTGAGGAAGGGAAATTCCGCATCAGGAATCACCTGCTGCTCCTTCTTTTACTCATCTCTGACAGTCCTCTCGCTTCTCCCACGCTTTTTCCGGGAATGACGAATTCCCTGCTGCTCCTTCTTTTACTCATCTCTCATGGCCCTCTAGCTTCTCCCACGCTTTTCCCGCCTGCCGCTTGAGTACCCTCGAGGGGTCCGTTTTTTCTTTTCTTTTCTTTTCTTTTCTTCAATTTTGTGATTTAGCTGAAGTGGCGATCATCCATAAGATGCTTTAGCCAGATTTGTTTACATATTAGAAAAAATTGCAGAATCCTTGTATATTTTTGGCTACCTACTGAAACTTATCATAAAAATATGAAAATTTGGAAAAAATTCTTCAAAATCCGGCTAATTTCGATTTCTTTTCCATTAAAAACCCTTTTGTGTAGGTCGAAATCATATTTTTCGGGTCGAAATTTGGCGAAACTTTTCCAGAGAAAAAAAACATTGGGACATTAAGCTGAACTCCTCCTGCCAGCCCTATTTCCCTCACCTCCTGTTCCCGCTGTATATAGGCTAAAGCACTCGCCTCCGCTCGCTTCTTCTGTCATTCAAGCTCTCTGCCTCAATTTCTCCATCTCTTTCTTTGTTTCTCTTATTTGTCTATTTTGAACAACATAAGCGATGTTTGGTATGTGAAAATTGGAAACGACGAAGCAGCCGTCAACATAGCTAGCGGGCATCACTTCCAGTGTCATAGCTGCTGTGGCTGTGACTGTGGCAACCGCAGGAACCTCCGCGCCTGTCGCGGCAGTCTTCGAAGCTAACGGAGTCGTGACTCGTGACTGTGTTGGGCGTCTCCATTCTCCACGTCTGTTGCGGCAGGTATCACGGCTGCGGCAGCTGCCGTCTCAGGAGGGGTTGAGATTTCCGCCAGCATTGAAGGATGGGCCGCTAGCATGGTCGCTCTCATCCAAAGCAAACTGGCCGACGACGGCTCGACTCGCTTCAATCCAGCTCGATAGAACAAGCTCCAACTACCTCGCTCGTCCTCTTGCGCACACTACTTCTGATTGATATGCACAACAAGCTGGATCTCATGCTATTTCCAGTGTTGGGCGGTTCTTGACTTTTATGAAGTGAACCAATTCTCAATAACAAAATTAGAGGGATCTGGGGTTCCAGGTCCAGTTCTTAATCCCAGTTCAAGTTCTGGTTCTAAAAATCAGACCCAGTTCTGGTCCAGTTCTAGTCTAGTTCTAGATAACCCGGACCAAAACCAGCGGTTAACTGCCAGTTAGCACCAATTCCAGTCCTTTTTAAAACAGAAAAAAGGTATTTATTAATCCCGAATTCCAATCTGGTTCTTGAAAAAAACCAAGATCCCGGTTCTGGTTTGGTGGTTCTTTGGAAAAACCAAAACCTTGGCTCCAGTTACAAACTTGATTCCGAACATGGGTTCAGTTCCGTTATTACTAACAGGAACCGGAACCCATGGTTCTACAGTTCTAACCCTCCAAGGTACCGGCCACAGTGAACCAGCAGCCACCAATGCACCAGTTGGCCGTTCTGTCCACTGGATGCCTTGCATTTTTTCATTCGGCGCCGGATGGGGTTCATGACAGTCCATTTCTTTTTGCTGCTGACCATTGTAC
>Ga0116227_10007610_pt1 | contig 21003 bp, 10 predicted proteins | sample S1TSphgellanicum_FD_89693 | JGI IMG/M metagenome (GOLD analysis project Ga0116227, IMG submission 89693) | Host-associated microbial communities from peat moss isolated from Minnesota, USA - S1T2_Fb - Sphagnum magellanicum MG | ecosystem: Host-associated > Plants > Peat moss > Unclassified...
AAAACTTGAATGATCTGCTCTTCTGTAAACCTTGATTTCCTCATGATTTGTGACTCCTTTAATTTTAAGTTTTATCACAAACCTCTAATTTCATGTGGACCTATTTATGGGGAGCAGGTCAATCTCCATAGAATGAGAGATTAAACTTTACATATATCCTTTATCAACAGCAAGAAAAATGTCTCAAATCACCTTCGCTGGAAGGTTTGATTGAGTAAGATTAGCCAATTTCTTGAATGGGATTTTTAGTTTTAAAATATTTAAAAGAAATTATCGCAGCGCATATAAATGCGATAGTCGAAGCGATGAGTGGCAGGGATACGGCAAGTGGAGCGAGTAAGGCTGATACAAGTGGAGCGATTCCCCAGGTTAATGCACTTATCGATGATGTAACACCCATGATTCTTCCTTGATGTTCCGAAGTCGTTTCATTGGAAAGAATCGTTAGCAATGTCACGTATCCATTGGCAACCATAATTGCAAAAGGAGCCAAAGTAATCCAAAAAATGGATGCATCTTTAATAGTGATCATGCAAAAAAGTAACAAAGGTTGAACAGCGACACTTAATAACAGATTTTGTTTTAAAGTTAACTTTCCCATTAGATATGGAACAATAAATAATAAACCGATTGCTGACCAAACAGAATAGTAGGCCAGTAATGCTAACGTTGTAATTTCTTTAAGTTCTAGTTTTATCAAAAAATAAGTCGAAAAATAATTAAATGCAGCATAATACGCAAAAAGAAATAAACATAAAATGAATGATGGGATCATCGTCGTTTTTATTTTAAATGTGGAATAAATATCATACACAACTTTGGATATTGTCACTTTGATTTCTTTATTTCCTTTGTGAGTTTCTTTAAATAGAAACAATAAAAGAATTGTCGTTAGAAAAGGCAATATTCCGACTATAAAAAATGGAGTAGCTGGTGTGAACCCGAACGAACCATGAGAAAATATTCCGCTTACGACAGGTCCAAGGCTAAATCCAATAGCATTAGCCGCGGTTATGATACTCATAAATTTGGCTTTTGTCTCGGGAATACTTAGGTCAATAATTGCCGCTTGAGCTATAGGAAGACTCGCAGCAGTTATTCCAGAAATGATCCTGCCAAGAATAATTATCGAAATGCTATTCGCTGCAACTCCCATTCCCATCATTAATAGACCCAAAAAATTGCCAAGCATACAAACTAGCAAAACTGATTTACGCCCATGCTTATCTGATAGAGTTCCAAGCCAAGGAGATCCTAAAAAGGTCATTAAAGGATAGATAGCCAACAATATTCCAAATAGATAATGCCTGATCTCTTGAGAAAAACTAGAGTCGAACAAGGGTGAATGAGTATCTATGAATAATGGGGTCAGGATAGGAAATATCAAACCCATGCCTAGAGCATCAACAAAGATAGTTAAAAATAGAGGAACGATGGCAAATTTTGTTGCTTGCATGAAGGATGATTTTTTATCCATAAATAGTCCTTAATTTGCAGTTGATTTAATAAAATGTTTATTTAAATAGTATGCACTCAACATTAAGTTAAAAGAAAATTCGGTTATCATTCGATCTCTTTTTCCCATGCTTCTCATAGATTCAAATAATCGAATCGCTTTAGTTTGATCGAAAAAAGGTAGATCAGAGAAATCTCTGCTATGAAGTACATCGTGAATGTGAATTTCTAGTGGACTTTTCTTTGCTACAGCGTCATCAATTGCATTTGGTGCTGAAAAAGTATGCTTGGTTCTTTGGTAAATGTTATTAGGTATGAGATCTTTAACAGCTTCATAAAGCACAAATTTTTCTTTTAATCTTCTAATCTTTAATCCGATTGGGAGTTTATTGGCGAATTCCACTAGTTCCACATCTAGAAAAGGAAGTCGTCCTTCAATAGAATGAGCCATTTCCATACGATCGCCGAGATAACTCAATACAAGTTCTGGAAGAAAAGACTTACAAAAAAGATAAGACGACTTATTGACCACGTGAGCATTTTGGATATTTGACAATGAGGTCTCATTTAGAAATGCAAGCATAGGATTGAATCCTGCGATTGTCTTTTGAAATGGGGATGAATAGGTTCCCTGTATAGAATTCCCAATATCAAAGCTCATTTTCCAAAGAGATGGCATATAGCCAAGCTTAGATTTGATCTCCTCTAAAGCATCGTGATTATATTCACCTTTTGAAATAAAAGCGGCTCCAGCTTTATCATGACTTTCTTTGAGTTTACCAAACAATAATTCTTTTTCTGCGCTATTTAGGTTACTCACCATGTCTTCTCTAAAAGCAGGATAGCCAGCTAACACTTCATCTGCGCCTTCGCCTGTTAAAACAACCTTGTATCCAGAATTGAAAACATGTTTGCTGAGAAGGTACTTTGCTACTCCGTTCATCTGATAAACAAGCCCTTCTCGATGGAATATAGCGTCGCTAAATGAATCAGCGATATCTTGTTGGGTGACTTTGATTGAGGAAAGGTTTATTCCTGCATGAGCGGCGACCTCTAGTGCAAATTTTCCTTCATCAAAAGCCTCATCATCAAAAGATATATTAAACGCCTGCAGGTTATTCCCAAGTTGTGCAGATAAAGCCATAACAGCTGTGGAATCAATGCCGCCACTTAAATAAAGTCCCACTGGCACGTCGGCTACTAATCTTCTTTTAATGGCCGCGGTTAATTTTTCCCTGAATAAAGATATATATTCATCATCGCTATATTCTTGATCTGTGTCTTGGTATTTAAAGTTCCAATACTCATGCTCAGCAAATGAATCTTGTGAGATAACTAAAAAATGACCCGGTCTGACTTGCTTGATATTTTTAAAACATGATGTACCTAATGATGGAACACCTTGAAAAACCATAGCGGCACTATATTCATCCCACTCAGCTTTGATCCCTAATGCCAATAATGCTTTCATTTCCGAAGCGGCATAAAAATTCCCTCTATCGAAAGCATAAAACAAGGGCTTAATGCCAAATCGGTCGCGCCCACAAATCATCTTCTTATTTCGTTCATCCCAAATAACAAATGCAAATTCTCCATTTAGTTTATCGAATAAATTAGTTCCGTATTCTAAATAAAGAGGGATGATGATTTCACTATCTGTTTCTGTGGTAAATTTATATCCAGATTTTTCGTAGTGCTCACGGATTTTCAAATAATCATAAAGTTCGCCGTTAACAACTGCATAAATGCCTTTTTCAGGATTGGATACAGGCTGCATGCCATTATTTAAACCAATGATGCTTAAACGGGCATGACCTAGACCAACTTGTTTATCGGAAGAGATCCAGATATTCTTTGAATCCGGACCGCGATGATGTAATGTTTCCACTGCTTTTTCAAGCATTTTTGGCTGCAGCGCTTCTTTTTTATTCCAAGCAGAGAAAATTCCACACATTAGAAAGCCTTCCTATAGTTTATTTGTTTTAATTTTCATCATACGATTAATATGTTGAGCTATATATTGAACATTTGGTTCTTTCAAAATTGAAAAATGGTTTCCAGGAATGACGATCGAATTGTGAGATAGGATGTCCAATGCGGCAACATTCAAAGGAGATTTGAAGAGCGTACCATTTTGAATAGATATTTGCTCGCCTGCAATGAAGTCGAATGATTGAATAGAATTGTCACTTCCTTTTTCATACTTATTAAGCATATCTATGCAATGCTCTCTGGTTCGCAGGATTTCGTGTAATTTGGTCTTTGAAATCCAACGACAAACAATTTTTTCAATATCTTCTGTCTCTCTATTATTTAGATCATTTAAGGAAAACATGGTTTCAGGGTTTATGGCTACAGCCAGAGTCAAGAGTTCATCTCGATAGTTTCCTTTATTTTTATCTTTGACATAGGGACGGTCTAGGCATATAACCGGATGAACATACTCAAGATATTTATGTTGCAAAACTTTAGCCATCTCACAGGCAACTTCTGCTCCAAATGAATGCCCACCGATCCAATAAGGCCCTTGAGGTTGTTTTTGGCGCAATTTTTCTACATATAAACTTGCAAGCTCTGGGATCGAAGCAGCTTGATTTGGAACATATTGAATGCCTGTGCAAGGAAAATCCAAATGTTCTGATAAATTGATAAATGGTGCAATACTCCCATCTCCGCCATGAATCATAATTAGCTCAGAAGTTTTCTCCTTGATTTTCTGAACAGAAGCAAAAGAGAAAAAAGCCTCATCGTGTTCCTTGAAAATGTCTTGTTTAGATAGTTTTATTTGCATACCAGGATGGCTAATCTGTACTTGTGCTGCTTGTTCATAAATAGTTAATGCCGGAGGGAATGGAAGTTGCAAACCTTTTTGTTTGGCAAGAGATGCAATACGGAGAAGGGCCAGCGAATTTCCACCTAGATGGAAGAAATTGTCATGGAGATTTACTCTCTTTACCTGCAAGACTTCTTGCCACAATTCACACAGACGCTTCTGGACATCTGTCTGAATAGCTTCCTCTTCTTCCATATCAAGACACAAAACATTTTCATCTTGGATTTTATTAATTATTAAGGATTGCAATCGTTTACGATCTATTTTGCCGCTGCTATTTTCGGGAAGAAGATCCTGGGTGAAGATTTTCCAAGGGACCATGTACTTTGGTAACTGAGTTCGTAAAAAAGCTTCCAATTCATCAACAATGACATTGGTAGAGGTAACACAACCAACTAGCTGCATAGTTGGAGTAGATTGCGGCGTGATGTTCATAATCATAGCAACCGCATTTTTTACAGAGGGGAAGCTCTGCATGCAGCATTCAATTTCACTTAAATCAATGAGCAAGCCGTGGAGTTTGACTCGAAAGTCATTGCGCCCTAAATACTCTAAATCGCCGGAGCTATTCCATTTAACGATATCCCCTGTTTTATAAAGGCGACCTCCAAAAATATCTTGATAAGGATTGTCACGGAAGGCGTTTTTCTTTATGTCGACACCTATGTATCCTCGAGCTACTCCGACACCGCCCAAATACAGCTCGCCTGGAACCCCGATAGGAACCGGTTCGCCATATTGATCCAAGACCAAACATTTTACGCCACTGCAAGGTTTTCCAATAGGAACGCTGTGTCCTTGTGGAAGGGTTCTGCAAGAAAAGTAGGTGGCGTATATTGTTACTTCGGTAGGACCATAAAGATTATGTAAAATTGCCTTGGTTTCGGATTTAATCCAAGATTCGACAGTTGACTGGGAAAGTACTTCTCCTACGGAAATAACATGGCGCAATGAGTCACATGCGACAAGCTCTTCTAATATTATACCGAGCATTGATGGCACAGTACTCACCATTGTAGCTTGATGTCTTTGACAGACAGATGCATGTGCATTTACAGCATCACCGTCTGCGAATAGCACTACAGATCCCCCACAGATCAGGGGAAGGCATAATTCGGGAACAGATATATCAAAAGTAAGAACGGTACTTTGTAAAAATTTATCATGTTCGTTAAAACGGAAAAATTCTTTCATCCATAAAAGTCTAGACATCAGCCCTTTTTGCTCAACCAATACGCCTTTAGGATTGCCAGTGCTTCCGGAAGTAAAAAGGATATAAGCTAATCGATCACCAGCTTCAATTTCTTGACGGCTATCCGACTGGAATATTTTTTTCTTTATGGCTTGCACCAATAAATTTTGTTTATCAATATCAACAGCTATATCCAGGATCCCTATTTGCGTTTTTTGCTGGATTAAATCATTTACGTCTTTGGACAGCTTCAACTGTTTCGTGACGACTAAAGAACAACTTGCCATCTCCAGCATATATTCAATGCGTTTTACAGGATGATCAATGCTAAGAGGAACGTAGGCTGCGCCGCATTTCCAGATTGCTAATATGCTGATTAGTGCTTCCGGACAGCCAAAACGAGGGAAAAGCAGTGCTACTCTGTCTTCTCGTTGAATTCCTTGGCTAAGCAATTGATCTGCGAGCTGATTTGCATAATGGTTCAGCTCAGAATAAGTTATTTTTTGAGCATCAAATTCTATAGCTACCCTATTTGGATTTGCAATGGCCTGTTTTTCAAACATTTGATGAACATAGTCATTGTTCTCTGTTGAACAATCTGTTTCAAGAACAATTGGCCCGGTACCGTCTAACATCTTTGAATATTCAATAACGCTCAGCATGCGGATATTACGCAGAGAGATTTTTTGATCTGAGGTTGTATCAATGCATGCATCCGCTAATGTTCTTAAAAGATTTTCATAGTGGCTTCCCATCAAAGATATCGTAGTTTGGTCATAAAGTTGGCTGCGATATTTTATTTCAAAAGACAATCCGTGTGGATGCTGAGTAACCCATAAGCTGACATCAAATTGAGCTTCTTGTTGTTTGATATCCAACGCTTTGATTGAGGCTTTGCCCTGAGACTCCACGTCCAGATCAGATGCATCGAAGTAATTGAAATACGTTTGAAGTATTCCATGTTCTTTATGAAGTTTTTTTAACCTAGGGTCTTCCATCAACATCATTAATGGAAAGTCTTGGTAGTCAAGTAATTGAAATAGATCGTTTTGCACTGATGTTAAAAAGTCTATTGCCAAGCTATTTGCATTTGCGTCAATTAATAAAGGAAGGACATTTACGAAATGACCTACAGTATTTTGCCATTTTTGTTGCGTGCGGCCGTTTAAGGCTATTCCTGTTAGGATTTTATCCTGCCCCGAATAATGAGATAAAAGAAGGGCCCAGGCACTAAGACACAAGACTGCCCGTTTGTTTGTTGGGACCCTTGTCAGGGCATAATTTGTTTCTGCTTGTAAAGTCAATGTAACAGATGCTCCATCCGATGAAACAGTTGCTTTACGAGGATGATCTGTCGGTAATTCTAAGGAATACAAGGTTTCATCGGTTGATAATAGCTGCTTGATCAGATATTTTGTTGCCTCTGACTTGAATGTGCTATCTAATTTCTTCTGAGATGTTACAAAATCATCATAATCAATTTTTTCTGCTTCGCCTGCTGCGTCATTTGAATGATTGCAAAGGGATTGAAGCAACGTAGAACCGATGTAAAGAATGGAAGGTGCATCCACAATCAAATGATGGGAGGTGATTATTAGATAAGCTTCGCTCTTGTCTTTAACTAAGATCCATATTCGCGTGGAAAGTTCAGATGAGAATTCTTTTACTCTATTGAGTTCTAACTGCAGATAAGCATATGCGTCTTTTTCATCAGTTATTGATTTTATAATCACTGGGCTCATTGATAAAGCTTCTTCATGGGAATGAACAAAATAAGAGGGTTCTATACTGCTATCATCGAACGTTGCTCGGAGCAATTCATGTTCAGCCAGAAGTTTTTGCCATGTCTTTTGCACACTGGCGAAATCTAGCTCTGTTCCACAAACATGCCAACCTATGCTGCAATTGTAAGCGCAATTATTTGGCACGCTCTTTTGTTCATACCATATTGCATATTGGTTGTAAGACATTGGGCGGTGAGCAATAGGATGATCAAGTGTAGAGTTAATATCAGATTTGCCTTCTTCAGTTGGTTTCATACCGAGTTCATGAGAGGATTTTTTGCTTTGCAGAAGATCTGCAAGCTTTTCAACTAATGAAAAAAGAGTTGTTTGTTGGAAAAAAAGAGCGGTGGGTATGGAAATCTTCAAGTGATGTTGCAATTCGCTGCGAATGCGGATAATTGCAATAGAATCCAAGCCAAGCTCATCCACAGAACAGGAACCATCAATTTTTGACGCTGCATGTCCTGATTCTTTCGCTATTAAGTATTGCAATCCTTTAAATATTTGAGGCTTGTCTAGACCATTTGTTTCTAAGATAAGAGCCCAATTTACAGCATCCTTTTCAATGTGATTGGTTGATGCTTTGCAAGAGCTCCTTTTTTTCTCTGGAGTAACAGGTTGTTTAAAAACTGCAAAATGAGGGGCACCTGAATATTGCAGGCTTTCAAAAAAAGCATCGCAGCAATCACTAGCAACCATACCTTCAAAACGGGTTAGTGCTGTGGATGATGCAGGGCTTGCAGATAAATTAGCCATCATGCCCGTATCTTTCCAAGGTCCCCAGTGCACTATAGTAACTGGCAATCCGAGTCGGTGTCGTTCTTCTGCTAAGTGGATAAGCCCCGCATTCGCAGTTGCATACATTATTTGTCCTGGAGATTCGACAATCGATGCAAGAGAAGAGAAAAGAGCAAAAACATGCAAATTAGGTAAATGCTTCGTTGCTTGGTGCAGCTCCCATGCAGCATACAATTTTGGACTTAAAACCTTATAAAAGTCTTCCGGTGAAGATTTAGAAATAGGTTTATCCAAAGTGGTTCCTGCAAGATGAAATATGCCGTATAAAGGAAGCATCAATCTGGATAATAAGTTATTGAGCTCTCCTTCTTTCTCTAAGTCAGCTGCCTCAATTCGTATTTCGACCTCATATGTTTTGCATAAACCTTCGGCATAAAGCTTGCGTTCATCAGTTATAGTTCCAGCATCGCGTGCTATAAGAATGATTTTTTTGGCTTTTGCTTTTTCAATGAGGTGTTTCAAAATATGGCGTCCCACCCCTCCAAATGCCCCTGTGATGAGATAGTATCCATCAGGATGGCATTCGAACTGTTTGGCAACGAATTTATCTTTTGCAGCCAGAGAAATTGCATATTGGTGAAGATTGTTATCCTTAATAGCCCATAGGTTTGTAGGCAAAATAGAAGGGCTATCAAGCGTTGTATTTAGGATTTGCAAACATTTCTTTGTGCTTTCTGTAGAAATATTATCAAGCTCTATCCCCTTAAATTGGATGCGAGGAAATTCCGTATTAAATTGAACAGTAATGGCTTGCATTGCAGCGGCAGAGCAACTTTCGTATGATGTTTTTGCAGCTTTGCTAATCAATAAGACGTTTTTGATATCTGCAATTTGCTTATCTTCAATCGCAGTGAGGCAATGTTGAAGGTCTAATACAACTCTCGTTAATTCTTCTGCCCTCTGCTTATTGGAAGTTGTCGAAACTGGCAGGTGATCATTTCCCAAATAGAGGATTGTATCAATGGATGAACACTTTTTCCAAAATTGTGCATTACATAGGGTATCGACTTGATGGGCAGCATTAGGATTAAAAAATACTAAATTATCGCTTACAGCTTCGCATTTGTTACGATCCGTCAATCGGATTTCAATAGAATTTATCCCTAATAAGTAGAGCGATTCTATCAGAACTTTTGCGTAATCGGATTGGCGATGGATTACCAACAAGTTTACATTTTTACCTGATTGCGGCAGCAATAAATCTGCTACATCACGCTGCGTCCATCCAACAGTATAAATCGAATTTTTTAATTGCAATTCAGCAGACGCAGCCGAGACACATGCGACATCAATCAACTCCATTAAAAGATGGTCATTGTGATCAAAAACTCGAATATCTCCTTCCAATAAGTTATCGGAATTAGATTTAAGAATAGCCTGACAATATATAATTTGGTTCCAATTGAGGATCTTATGTATTTTTACAGCACCTATCGTCAAAGGCATATAGGCTTTTTCAAGCGTATCTAAGCAGATCCCCAACGTTTGTATGCAGACATCGATGAAAATAGGGTGCAAGTTCGTCAAACCATCCTCTTCGATTGATGGAGGAGCTATTTCGACAATTGCTTGATGTGGACTTATTTTTTTGAAGCGATTTAATCTACGGAATGCTGGGCCATAATTAACCCCTGCATTTTCATAATTTAAATAAAATTCATGAGTTGAATACCACTCTTCTTCCCCTATGCGAGCAATCGGATGATTTGAAACGCCTTCTACAAGTGTAGAGGCTTGCAAATGCATTGTGACAAATTCGCTTTCTTCATTTTGCAGGTCTTTAAATTTACATTCGTAAATATTTTCTTCTAATGAGGATAGTTCAAGTTTGATGCTACAAACAGCTGCATGATCAGAGAAAATCAGAGGTTTTGAAAAAATCACTGATTTCAATGAGATTGCCTTCTCTTTAAATATACTTAAGGCAGTTTTGATCCCAGTGCTTATGAAATAGGAAGCTGGCAGCACAACTTGATCATGAATTTTATGCTCAGGCATCCAGAAATTTTCTTTGCTTTGAGAATCCAATTTTAAATCGGCACAGAGGTTGATGTTTGTTATGTCGATTTTAGAAGCCCCATACAGTTCTATTCCTGTTCTTGTAGGCCTTTTTTTTGTAAAATAAGCTGGTCTGAGAAGCGTCTGGTCGAAAGGATATAAAGGCAGATTAAATGAACTGTCATATGTTTCTATGTTGTAAAGCTTTGTAATTACTTCTGAAGTATTCAAAACACCATGCTGATATAAGCAAACCAGCGTGTCTAAAAAAGATTTACTATCATTTTTCTTTCTATGAAGGGTAGCAAGCCAGTGAGGAAAATTGACATTTTCTGCTTTCTTTTGTGAGTTTAATTGGCCTAAAACTGGATGGGGACCAATTTCAAGACACACATCAACTTGCTGTGTATAGCATTCTTCAACTGCAGCGTTAAAGTTAACTGCACTTGTTATTTGCTTAATCCAATATTCGTAGGAACACAAGAAATTGGAATTATTGACATTGCTAAATCCTTCAACGCTGCTTATAAAAATTACTTTTTGAGGGATGTTTAGTTTAGGCTGGATTTTATCCAAGTCTTTAGCAAAGAGTTGAGCCGCTGAATTCATTAACCGAGAATGAAAAGCTCCTTGTGTTGGCAAAATAGAGCAATCAATCCCCTCTTTTTGGATAGATTGTTGCAAAGCTTCTATTTCTTTGCTTGGACCAGAAACAACAATAAGGTCAGAAGCATTATATACGGAGATTTCTACACTAGAATTCTTTAAAAATTCTTGAATGACTTCTTTTGAGGAGTTGATTTGCAGCATCTTACCATTGGACTCGCGACAAGCTGACTCCATTGCTCTTGCACGGGCTGCTAACATTTTTACAGCATCCTCAAAAGTGCAAACCTCAGCGATGCAAGCTGCAGCATATTCTCCTAGGCTGTGGCCAATAACTATAACAGGTTTAATGCCCAATTCTATCCAGAGCATAGCTAAAGAATATTCAATAACAAATAGACCTAGCTGAGCAGATTCCTGATCGTTATTTAAAGCCTCTCTTTGATCTGTTTCAGGAGAAAATAAAATGGACAGAAAGGACTCTTTTTTATTTAAGATCCTATCGACAACGGTAATGCAGGCGTCTAGTATCTCCTGATACAATGAGAAGGTTTCATATAACTGTTTTGCCATGTTAAGGTATTGACAGCCTTGACCAGTGAAAATAAAAGCTAATTTTAACTCTCGTTTTATGCTTCTATTAGAAGATTGAATTTTCCTTAAGGCTTCCACTATTTCTGCAGGGGTGCTGCCTACCACTGCAGCTCGATAATGAGGCCAGCATTGCCTGTTGCTAGCCAGTTTTAAAGAGACGGCCTCAAGATCGATATGTGGATGGGTAATGTGGAAATCGATGTACCGTTTGACCAGCTCGTTCAGAGATTTTTCTGTTCGAGCAGAAAGACAAATAGGATGATAAGAGGTAGATGATTTCTTTTTTGAGTGCGAGTAAGAGAATTGCAAAGCTCTTTGCATCACCACATGGGCATTGGTTCCACTCATTCCGAAAGAGCTTAAACCAGCAATATACTCCTCTTCTGACCATGGAAATGTGCGATAAGGGAGGTGCCCTGAAAATTCCGAAAATGGCAATTTTTCATTCAACGAACTAGCGCTTCGGTGTACGGGAATTTCTTTATGATAAGTACATAGTGCTGCTTTTATTAAGCCGGCAATTCCCGCAGCAGCCTCGCAATGAGCGATATTTGCTTTTACAGAACCAATGTATAAGGGTTTGGAACGGCCATTAAATACTTCTGCTAAAGCGGCTGTTTCGATTGCATCGCCGAGCTGGGTTCCTGTTCCGTGAGTTTCTAAAAAACATACAGCATTACTTTCAATGCCTGCATCTAAAAGCGCTGCCTGAATGACTTTGACTTGAGCACGCTGAGATGGAGCTGTAATGCCATTACTCCTTCCATCTTGATTAAGAGCGCTTCCAATCAAATTTGCATAGATTCTATTTCCATCTTTTAAAGCATCTGTCTGACGCTTAAGGATAACTACACCTACCCCTTCTCCGCGGGCGAATCCATCAGCATTAGAACTAAAAGGCTTGCATCTTCCGTCTTTGGCAAGCATTTCAGCTTTCCATAGATCGAGACTGTAGTCTTGCGCAAGTAGAAGAGATACACCACCCACAATGGCTATATCACATTTTCCCTGCCTTAAAGATTCTATAGCATAATGTGCAGCAACTAGAGAGGAAGAACAGGCTGTATCAATGACAATACTTGGACCCTCTAATCCAAAATGATAAGAAATCCTACCAGCTCCCATGGAGCCTATAGATCCGCGTCCGTATAGTCCATTGAAATCCTCTGATGCTGACATCACTCTGGCATAGTCTTGGGTTGCTAAACCAATAAACACTCCACACTTACTATTCTGGAGAGAGCTCGGGTCAATTCCTGCGTTTTCAAGAGCATGATAGGTTATTTCTAAAAGCAGTCTTTGTTGAGGATCCATATAAGAGGATTCCTTGGGAGAGATAGCAAAGACATCATTGTCAAATAGCCAAGGAGATTCTTCTAAAAATCCGCCATGTAAAATCGGAGTTGGAAGAGCTGTCTCATCAACATTCCAACGATTTTTTGGCAGGTGTGTTGTTGCGTCTTGGCCATTTCGAATTACATTGAGAAAATTTTCAAGGTTAGTGGCACAGCCAGAGAATTTGCAGGCCATACCAATAATGGATATCGGTTCTTTGGATTCCATGTGGGAAAATTTAACACACCGATTGTCAATGTTTTCAGTGACAGGCAATATATTTTTATCGATAAGTTGAGAGAGTAGTTCTACAGTAAAGTACTCATATAACTGCTCTATGCGAATGCTGCAGGAAAAAGCGTCTCTTATTCTAAAGCAGAATATTTGAGCTCGAATAGAATCCAAACCTAAGTCAGCAAATGGTCGATCGAAAGGTAATACTTCTGAATAGCTGTTAGGCAACAGTTCTTTTAAAATTGAGGCTATTTTCTCTTTGTTTCTTGATGTATTTTTAGCAATTTGTACGTGGTCACGAGAGATAGATCTCTGCGCCTTTAGTTCTTTGATAAATAATTCTTTAAGAGCTTTCTTATCCGCTTTATTGCTGATAGATTGCCGCGGCATTTTTTCAATAAAGAGGATTTGTTTTGGAACAGCCATTTCTGGCAGATATCTCCTCGCATACTGAATCAGGTCCAAAGTCAAATTATCATGTAAATCTGTGCGGCTCTTAACGATTGCTGCTGCCAAAACATTATCGCATAAGAATGCAGAAACTTCTTGTACTTCCGAATGCTTAGATAAAACAGTTTCGATTTCGCCGAGTTCAAAGCGGATTCCATTGAGCTTTACTTGATCATCTAGTCTTCCGCAGAAAATGAGGTTACTGTTCTCATCAACGCGGCAGAAATCTCCTGTTAGATATAGCCGTTTGTAAAAAGGTTCTTGAATTTCAGTATATAGAGGATTATTTACAAATTTTTCCGCTGTTTTAATAGGATCACCTACATAGCCTATGGCGAGAGAAGCACCACTTATGCAAAGTTCACCGCTGACTCCAGGAGTGAGCCGTTGTAAACTCACCACATCAACGCCTTCGTCCAATTTTTTAAGATACAGGTCAGTATTGGCCACTGCTCCGCCAATCGGAAGATGTTCCCTTGACTGACTATCAAAGAGCCAAGCCGTCACATTGATTGTTGTTTCGGTAGGTCCATAAACATTATAAAGAGAAATTCTTGGCAGGATCATTTTCACTTTTTCTGCCAATGCTGGATGAAATAGTTCTCCTCCAACGTAAATGATTCGCAATGAATTACATTTATTGAATTCTGGAGTCTCGCTCAGTAAAGATAGGAAAGTTGGCACTGCTGTGATGCAAGAAATATTATGCCGTTGAATAGTACCCACAATATCTTGTGAATCATGAAATCCAGCTCCAGGAAAAACCACTCTACCCCCGCAAAGAAGAGGAGCCAGCAATTCATAAATAGAAGGGTCAAAGCAGAAATTCGTATTCTGCAGCCAGCTGTCTTTTTCAGTTAATCCAAGATACTTTATCATCCAATTGAGGTGATTATAAAGAGCGTTGTGAGGAACTAACACTCCTTTTGGCAGACCCGTTGAACCAGAAGTAAAAATGACATAAAGAGGAGTAGATGTATCAATGTGCCGATTTAAATTGTCTTTTGGATTATTTGCCAAGAGCGCTGCGATAATATCGTGTGTCTGAATGCCTAGTTCTTTAAATTTCTTTAAAGCAAAGTTGCCATGTGTGAGCACGTGCTTGATATCAGCTGTTTTCACCATATGTTGGATACGATCATTTGCATAGCTGATATCGATTGGAACGTATGTGCAGCCGCTTTTAAGTATAGCAAGGAAGCATATCAGCCTTTCTGGTGTAGGTTCCGTGCAAACGCCTATTGCAGATGAAGGAATGTTTTCTTGTTCTAGAAGATATCTTGCTAGTTGATTTGCTCTGTTATTCAGCTCCCTGTATGAAAGTTCCATATCGTCGCTACAGACAGCGATATTTTCGGGTGTTCTCTCTACTTGCTCTTCAAATAGGAGGTGAATGGATTGAAGAGAGATTTCTGCGAATTTTTGCACGGTTATCCCTCTTCACATTCTATTGTTTGTAATGCATTGTTTGCTGAACGAAGGGACCCTTCAAAGAAACCTTGCAAATCGGAAAAAGCTTCGTTGCATATGTGAATATTCTTTAAAACAGCACTCCCATTTAAAGAAAAAGCTTTCAATTCGTTCATCACATCTGCTGATTTTGCACGCGGTTTCCATAGATGAACTCCCCCGCCAAAAGGTTGGCGTCCCCAATCTCGAATTGCCCATTCGACGATTTTAGGAGGGTCTTTCAAAGAAAGAAAAGATTGTAAGGCCTTACTTAAAGCATTCGTCAAACGAGGTCCTCGATTGATCTGTGCTTCAAAGTGAGTACCAATTAAGTCAGAAGTCTCTTCTTCTACCAAATCAGCCCAGTATTCAGACCAAGGCTCATCGCAATAGAACATTGCCATGCCGAAACGAGGTGGATTTTGTCCATCAAGCTCAAGATGCACGGCTCTTACAGGCATGTTTTTGCCATTTCCCGTAGGAGTAGACTTTGTCCAAGGTGGATTTTCTACGATGCAGTAAGCCCAAACCATCGGAAGAGGGCGTACTTTTGAAAGAAGAGGAATAATATGTGAAGGTAGCGAATCAGCAAGCTTCAGAAGAGCTGCTTGAGGGATTGCTAGGATGACTGTTTTCGCATCGACTGTAACTGTAGTTTTATCGTCTTTCTTTGAAAAGATGAGCTGGGTGGAAGAGTCCCCGTTAGGTTTCATGCATGTCAGCTCATGATTGCATAAAATATTAACCTGTTTTTCTGTGATCGCTTTTTCTAAAGAGTGAATGAGTGTATCCATTCCTCCTACAGGAGAATAGGATGGCTGCTTGATAAGCCGCATATCTAAGAGGATAGAAATCCAGTCTGCTGCATTAGGATTGGCATTTTTAAGATGATAAAAGGCTCCTTTTTCACGTACGAACTCAATTGCTTCATAACTCAATACTTCACTAAAAACATTCCAAGCACCTTGGTGATATAATAGAATCCCATTAAATATGGCAGTTGAGCGTAAAAATTGCTTTTTTTCATCTCGATTAGGAAGATGCCAATGATCGCCCTCAATATCCCATTGCTTGCCGAGGATTTTCTTTAGAGCGTGCTCTAACAAAATGAGTGGAGCCCCTTGGTTAGGATTTGCTTTAATTAAAAGCTGTTCTTCCAAATGCAATTTTTCGAAATCAGGATGCATTGAAATCGTAGGGTTGTGCTGATTAGCTGTAGTGGTCGGAATTTTCAATTCGCTGATCAATTCATTCACACAAGGTTGCAATTCAGGCTCGATTCTCAAGGCACCAAATTCAGGATGAAACGTTCCATTGCAGAATGAACCTGTCTGTACACGACCACCCAATCTTGAAAGTCCTTCAAATACAGTAATTTTTCTACTAGGATTTCTTTGGGCTAATTTGTGGGCGCAATATAATCCTGCTATTCCGCCACCGATGATGCATATGTCTGCTTGTAAAATGTTCTTCATAAATTCCTAAATTATGCAAACAGCTAGTTTATAATCATTTATAACTTTGTCATAAACATATACCTCATATTTATGATCAGAAATCACAAATTCTTCTGAGGGAGTAAAAAAATGCTCAATTTTTTCAATAGGATGATTTTTCTGAGGATGAGCAGATGCAGGAGGCTTCAGCACAGGTAAAGGATGCGTTGAAAAACCTGAACCAAGGGCTTTTAGGTAGGCTTCTTTCGCGCACCAGAGCGTATAAAAGCCTTCCTTTGGATGAGAATGTGCGCTAAGCCATTCTTTCTCATTGGGATATAAAAAATTATCGAATGTTTCTAATGCATTTTTGTCATCGATTTTTTCAATGTCAACACCGATATCCTTTGAAGGATGTATGCCAATAAAGGCATAATTCTTTGAATGAGATAAATTAAAATAGAGCAGAGAATCAGGTAGACAAGGTTTACCAAATCTATTATGCAAAAATTTTATGCTTTTAACGGAGGAATCAAGAATTTTAGCGATATAAATTTTTAGTAGCGCATGAATTACAATGGATCTGTTTCGATCTTTCTCAAATTTTAGTCGTGAAGATTTTTTCAAATCTTCTTCATTTAAAACAGATCGAGCTATTGCCAGTTCTTCCAAGTTTATATTTTCAATGTCGATCAGCCAAAACCATCCGCTTGAAAAAGGAAAAAGAAAAATTTCTACCGATCTGCCCAAGAGGATTTCCATATAATCTCGTGAAAGAAAAAAGAATCTCAGGCTGGCAACTTTTTTGTCTAGAATATTTTCATATTTTGCTGCCGTTACTAATAAATAAGTGTAGTTTTTAAACTAAAGTATTAACAATTGTGAAAAATTGAGATTTGATATTTTTATTTATAATAAAGTTGACCCTCCATCAATAAGCATGCTGATACCATTTACATGATTTGACATTGGAGAACACAACCAAAGAACTATTTGAGCCACATCCTTTGGAGTCGCAATCTTGTTGAGTGGATTAGAACTTTTTACCTGTTCCATTTGGTCAGGACTATAAATACGCTGCAACATAGGAGTATCGACCGCTCCTGGATTAATGGCATTCACACGTACTCCATGCTTACCATATTCAATGGCAGCAACTTGAGTGAGTGCATCTACTCCAGCTTTGCTAGCAGCATAAGCTGATGTTCCTGGTAATCCCAATCTGGTAAGATTTGTAGATGTATTGACAATAGCTCCGCCACCTCGAAGAAGAATTTCAGGGAATTCGTATTTTAAGCATAACCATATCCCTTTTAAATTAATGTTCATCACATCATCCCACGCATCTTCTTTCATATCAGCGATAGGACCAAGTACGCCTTCAATGCCCGCATTATTAAACGCATAATCAATACCACCGAAATGTTCTTTAGCTGATTTGATAAGCGCTTGAACTGATGCCGCATTAGACACATCCGTTTTAATAAAAATGGCATTTCCACCCTTTTGCTGAATTTCATTAATTAAGCTTGCCCCAGCTCGTTCATCGCGTCCAGCAGCAGCTACTTTTATCCCGCGTGATGCAAATAACAATGCTACTTCTCGTCCGATTCCTGATGTAGCTCCTGTAATGATTGCAACCTTATCTTTCATGCTTTCCATGTGACTCCTTAAGTTAAATGCAGAATTTTATCAAAAAAGCGCTATAAAAGCAGCTTTTTACCTGTTACGCAAAGAAATTTTATAAAAACAAACTAAGTTTTTAGTATTGTTCATTTTTAATTGCGGATTTATCAGCTATGCTAGCTGAATCCATTTTTGCCCCCTAATTAGCGCAAGGCACACCTTACAATCTGAAACGTTGCATGATACGCAAAAAGATGCTATTTTCACGAATAGAATTTTTTATGTTTCTGTATCGGAGATCGGAATGATTGAAAATTCTCTATCGAAATACTGGGTAGATCGGGTCGTCTCAGAAAACGGAAAAAATCGTACGCTAAGGTTTGAAAGACACAAAATTAAGGTGTCAAAGGAAGCGATCGAAAGACAATAAAACGAGAAACAGCCTCATTAAAGGCTCAAGAACCGACTATTTCGACTTAAACTATGACAAAAGCTGTCTTTTTGTTAAAATCGATTATACGGCATTTTAGACCTGTTTAAGCAGCAGAATTCCTTAGCGTGCGATTTTTTACAAATTCTGAGACGACCCCTAGATGAGCTTGTCTGAAGCTCGAAAATTTATGAAGAGACATCATTGGATGCAAGTTGCAGGGATTCAGATACTTGAGATTTTGCAGCGCGCCTAGCCTTCTCTTTTTCTCTTTTTTCGCGCGCCTTCTTTTCTTTTAGTTTGATTTTGGCAATGATTTCTTCAGGTAGACAGAGATCTTCATAGCTGACTTCGCCACCAGTTGCTCGAACAATTTTCATGGCTATATTTGATCTAGGGATGCTTCCCTTGATGTAGCTGTAAATAGACTCTTCACAAAAGTCATTGTATTTGCAAAATTTGGCGACAGAAATACGTTTAAAATCTAACCAATCTTTTAGTTTCATACCCATTCGCGCCAACTTTTATTTTCATTCTAGATTTCATACACTTTTCGGACAAGTTTAAGATAGAATGCCTATCTTATTGAATGGCAGACTGTTCTTCCTGAACGAGTTTGGTGTAGGTTTGCCATAAATCTTGATCGACAGCTTTTGTACGCACCATGTCTATCATGAGTTTTTGCACTTGACTCAGAGTTTGATGTGGCGAGAGCATTGCGATCAGATGATCAGCCCCTTCCATTTGAGAACCGGCTTTTTTCAGAAAAGTCAGGAGTTGATTGATGTCTGAACGTTTTAGTGTGAGATCGGCTGTTCTTTTTACTTTTTGAGCAGCGCGTGGTTTTGAAGGGACCATTACGGGTTGTTCGGTGTCGAGGATATGTCTTTGTATCATGTTGCGCAGTTCAGTTGGATTGGTTTTTTTAAGCTTGTTAAATGCAAAGTGGTGTAGGTGTCTTTCATCATGTGGTATGTATCGGCAGAGTTTGGATTCACGTTTGGTCTGCACCTTGCTCATTGCATTCGCAATGCATTCTTCGAGTTCTTTCAGAGAGGTTTTTTCTTCTACATCGTATGCTAGCATTTGATTTCCTTGGATTGGGTACTAATTTTCACAAAGTGCTTAAATTTTCAAAAAAAGTCAATACTGCTTCACACGGTTTATAGACGATTCGATCTCACAAATTAATCTCGAACGGTTTAAAAGATGCAGGATGATGCACGAAAGCTCAAAAAAAGTCACGACTTTGTAGTAGATTCCGCAGGGCTTTTTTGATATGGTGCTGATAAAGTTAAGTTTTGAAGATGAGGGGTGCAATGATGGTAAAATTTCCGGACAAGGTAGCGAATTTATCTCCACAAGATGCATTTTTCGCATATAACTATTTGGCAGACTATCATTTGCATTATCTTAAGCTGCAATCGAAATGCGAGTTTTTTTATTGGAAAAGCGCTGGTATTTTTTTTGTTCTCAGCATGGCTTTTTTTATCTTGCAAGATTACGGATTTACTCTTTCTCCTCTTATTGGAGTTGTCATCGCCGGCGTTGGCATTTTGCTTATGCTAATGCAAAACATCAGGATGGACTTCGAATACGGAATACAAGCTGCCAGTTTTGTTGAACAAGGATTAAGCATAGAGAAAACACTCAAGGATTGCCCTCGGATATTTCAAATCTTCGAAGACAATAAGCTTGTTTGTTACCGAGGGAATTTGGTAAGTAGATTATTCCCTATGGGTTTGATTGCTTTAGGAACAGGAACGGCGGGAGTGTTTTTAGCCCTAAAAGTTGGTGTATGGCTTGCAGCATTGGTTGCTATTATTGCGCTTGTGGCCATGTATGCAGGCGCCCGCTCATACCTTAAAACAACAAGAAAAATTATGCTGGAGATTAACTATGGATTCCGTTGACACAATGAATTTGAGGCTTGCTATGGAAGAGCCTTGGTACAAGGAATATTGGACTTTTGTGATGGTTCCAGCCCTGGCAACAGCAGCGTGTTGTTTTATTCCTCTTTTTCGCGGTGAACAGGGAATGAATTCAATGGCAGCGTTGCCTCTCACGGCGGCATTTTCTTATGGTCATACACTCTCTCCTCGAAAAGCCTATTATGATAAGTCATGGAAGAAAACCATGGAATATCATGATTTCGTGCTTGCTAACGCAAAAAGAGCTCTTCTTTTTTCTGCCCCAACTGGATTGATAGCTTGGGCAACAACTATCTTCTTACAAGGACGTGCTAAAGAGATGGCTATGTTTTTCGAAACAACTACATGGGGTTTAACGGTCGGGATTTTTATGTATTGCCTGATGACTTACATTCCAGAGACCTTAAAATTAAGGAAAACTGATGCAAAAGCTTCCAAAGCAAATATCAAAAACCTTTGGAAGTGGATGATCCCTTCTACGACGGCGTTTTCTTTGCTCGCCTTTTCTAAGATTTATTTTCTTTTGGAACTTGTCAAAGGAAGACCATAATGACTACAAAAGTACTGCTTTTGACTTCATTGTTCAAAATTGCAAATTTAAATCCATTTGTCGTAAGTGCAGAAGTATACATAGCATGACCAATTAGAGAAAGATTATGACAGATAGCAAAGAAAATGGTAAAAAAAAGCGCTCGAGAGAAAAAAAGGAAGAAAAAATCTTGCTGTCCTATTGACCTTGCCCCTCTTTTAGGTCCAACCTAAACTAGAGGTTCCTGTTTTTCTTTCTTCTTTTTCTATATAAATAAATTGACCTATCACCTCATCCGGAGTTCTTCCTTTAAGGGCGCTATG
>Ga0116227_10007613_pt1 | contig 20999 bp, 19 predicted proteins | sample S1TSphgellanicum_FD_89693 | JGI IMG/M metagenome (GOLD analysis project Ga0116227, IMG submission 89693) | Host-associated microbial communities from peat moss isolated from Minnesota, USA - S1T2_Fb - Sphagnum magellanicum MG | ecosystem: Host-associated > Plants > Peat moss > Unclassified...
CACGTTGCGGTCTGGCCGGACCCGCTGCACGTCCAACCGGTTCCGCTTGCCGCGTTGAACGTTAACCCCGTAGGCAGCGTGTCAGTAACGGTTATGGTTCCGGTCGTCGGCGAAGTGCCCGTGTTGGTTACCGTGATCGAATACGTGCCGGTCGCGCCGATCGTGAAGCTGCCGGTATGGCTTTTCGCGATTGCAAGCGTGGGTGTGACGACGGTCGTTGGATCGGTTGCAGTCGGCGTGTTCGATGCACCGCCGCCGCTCACGGTCACGGAATTCGTGACAGTCGCAGGCGCGTTCGCCGCAACGCTAACGGTTAGCGTTATGGGCGCGCCGGCGGCTGCGGCCGCGATGACCGCGGCGCTCGTACAGGTGACGGTTTGTCCGGCGGCGCTGCACGTCCAGCCAGTACCGGTCGCCGCGTTGAACGTCAAGCCGGTCGGCAGTGTGTCGGTAACGGTAATCGTTCCCGATGTCGCAACGTTCCCGGCGTTGCTAACGACAACCGTATACGTTCCGGTCTGCCCCGTCACGAACGAGCCGGCGTGCGATTTCGCGAGCGCCAACTGCGGTGTGCCCGAAATCGTCGTCGGATCCGTAGCAGTCGGCGTATTTGCCGCGCCTCCGCCGCTAGCAGTTGCCGAATTGGTCAATGATCCGGGCAGCGTCGCGGCCGGAACGGTGACGCCGAGCGTGATCGTCGGGAACGATCCGGCTGCGGCGACGGCCGCGGTACTCGTGCAGGTTACGACTTGTCCCGAGTTGCCGCACGTCCAGCCAGAACCAGTGGCCGACGCGTACGTGAGGCCGGCCGGCAGCGTATCGGTCATCGTCGTGGTGCCGAACGTCGTCGCGTTGCCGGGATTGGTAACGGCGATCGAATACGAGCCGGTGCCGCCGACCGGGAACGATCCGCTATGCGATTTCGCGATCGCCAGTTGCGGTTGCGCGATCGTCGTGGAATCGTTCGCCGTTGGTGAGTTGGTCGCGCCTCCGCCGGACACGCCGGCCGTGTTGATGAGCGTGCCCGGAGCCGTCGACGTGGGAATAGCGACGGTCAACGTGATGGCCGGAAACGCGCCGGCGGCCGCGATCGCGGCCGTCGACGTGCACGTGACGACCTGGCCGCTCGCGCTACACGACCAGCCGCTGCCGGCCGCCGAGACGAAGGTCAGTCCCGCAGGCAACGTATCGGTCATCGTCGTCGTACCGAAGGTCGTCGCGTTGCCCGAATTGGTGGCGGTAATCGTGTACGTTCCGTTTTCGCCGACGACGAACGAGCCGGTATGTGATTTTGCAATCGCTAGTGCCGGAATCGTCACCGTCGTTGCGTCGGTGGCGCTCCCCGTGTTCGGCGCCCCGCCGCCCGACGAGTTCGCGGTATTGGTCACGCTTGGCACGGCGGAAGTCGCGACGGCAACCACGAGCGTGATCGGCTGACCGATGCTGGAAGCGTTGATGACCGTGGAGCTATTGCAAGTCACCGTCACGCCGGAGTCCGAGCACGTCCAGCCGGTCCCGGTCGCGCTCACGTACGTGAGCCCGGCCGGCAGCGTGTCGACGACGGTGTATGTACCCGAGGTCGCTTGGGCGCCGGAGTTGATCGGCGTGATCGTATACGTTCCGTTTTGTCCCGCGACGAAACTGGCGCCGTGGGATTTACTGATTCCGAGAACCGGCGCGAGCGCGACGGTCGTGGGGTCGGTCGCCGTTGCCGATGCCGCCGCTCCTCCACCGGAGAGCGTTGCTGAATTGGTAACGCTCGGAACGGCTGCCGCCGTCGGATCGACCGTGACGCTCACCGGGTTTCCGTTTGCGCCGACCGCGATCGAGGCGGTCGACGTGCAGGTGACGACCTGACCTGAATTGCCGCAGATCCAGCCGAGTCCCGAACTTGCCACGTACGTCAGTCCGGCCGGCAAGGTGTCGACCATGGTCAGCGTGCCGCTGGTCGAGTGCGATCCGGGGTCGCTCGGGGTCAGGGTGTACGTCGATTGCAAGCCGGCGTAGAACGTTCCCGAATGCGACTTCGTGAGACCGAGTCGTGCAACGCCGTTCACTTTGGTCGAGTTCGTCCCGTTTACGAACCAGGCTCCCGCGCCGCCACTCGGGATCACCGTATTGATGAAGGTGCCGACCGAAGCGGGACCCGGCAAGACGGTCAGCGCGATGCTGGGCGCAACGTCCCCGATCGCGAGCACGGTCGTCGTCGTGCACGTAACGACCTGGCCGGCCGCGCTGCAGGTCCAGTTCGTGCCGACGCCCGAGACGAAGGTGAGCCCGGTCTGCAACGTGTCGGTGAGCGTGATCGTTCCGCTCGTCGCCGCGGAGCCGGTGTTCGACACGCCGATCGTCCAAACGCCGTTGGTTCCGTCGGTGAAGTTCCCGCTATGCGTTTTCGATGCGACCAGTCGCGGGCCATTGTCGACTTGCGTCGTGGTGCTCGCCGTAGCCGCCGTGCCGGATCCCGTACCCGGAAACGCGATGCTGACCGTGTTGCTCAGGCTCGGGAACGCGGAAGCTCCGACCAAAACGACTAGGTTGACCGGGGGCGCCGAGCCTCCAGCGGGGATCGCCGTCGGGGTCGTACAGGTGACGGTTTGGCCCGCGGCCCCGCACGTCCAGCCCGTGCCGCTTGCGGAGACATACGTGAAGCCACTGGCGAGGTCGTCGGTAATGGTGACGGTCCCATTCGTGGGCTGGACGCCCGAATTCTTAGCCGTAAGCACGTACGTGCCGTCCTGTCCCACGACGAAATCGTTGCCCACGATCCCTTTCGTCCCAGCCGCCGTCGGTGAGTTGGTGACGATCACCGTGGAGTCGGTCGCGGTCGACGCCGAGGCGGCCCCGCCGCCCGATGCGGTTGCACTGTTCGTCACGGTCCCTGCCGGTCCGACCACATTGACGACCAGCGAGATCGACGGCGACGTCGCAGCGCTCGCGATTGCCGTCGTCGTCGTGCACGTGACGACCTGGCCCGCCGCGGAACAGTTCCAGCCGGTTCCGGTCGCAGACGCGAACGTTAAACCCGTGGGCAGAGTATCCGTGTCGGTTAGCGTTCCCGACGTCGGCGAGGTTCCGCTGTTCGTTACGCTCTCCGTGTACGTGCCGGTCGCGCCGATCACGAAATTCCCGGTGTGTGAACCATTTGCCGTTAGCGCCGGTGCGCCGTTCACGGTCGTCGGGTCGGTCGCCGTCGGCGAATTCGAAGCGCCGCCGCCGGTTGCGCTCGCGGTGTTGGTGACGCTTGGATACGCGGTGGCGATAACGCTGACGGTGAGCGTTATTGAGTTGCCGGCCGAGGCTGCGGCAATCGCCGTCGTCGAGGTGCAGGTGACGGCCTGGCCGCTCGCGGCGCACGTCCAGCCGGTTCCCGTCGCGGAGCTGTAAGTGAGGCCGGCCGGCAGCGTGTCGACGACGGTCACGGTGCCGCTCGTCGCGGAACCTCCCGAATTGCTCGGAACGATCGAATACGTGCCGGGCGCGCCGACCGTGAAATTGCCGCTATGCGATAACGCGATCGCCAGCGTCGCCGGCGACGGCAAGATCGTCGTCGGATCATTGGCCGTCGCCGTGTTAGTCGCACCGCCACCCGAGGCCGTCGCGGTGTTCGTGACGCTTTGGGCCGTCGTTGCGTTGACGACGATCGTGATGCTCTGGCCGACGCCTTCCGGTGGGATAGCGTCTGGCGACGTGCAGGTAACCGTCTGCCCGGAAGCCGCACACGTCCAGTCCGTTCCGGTGGCTGACGCATACGTCAATCCGGCCGGAAGCGTATCGACGACGGTAATCGTTCCGGAGGTCGGAACGCTTCCCGTGTTGGCGACCGAGACCGTGTAAGTGCCCTGAGCGCCGACCGTGAAATTACCGCTATGCGATTTCGTGAGCGCAAGGGCGGGCACGGCGGCACGCGCGGGAAGGCCGCGAACACCGAAAACGCAAGCGACCGCAAGGATACAACTGGCAGTCGTACGTACGGAGCGCGCCCGTGCGGCAATTGCGATCGGTGACTCCTCGGAAACTGCCCGGTCCAGTGTGCAGTAACCAACGGGAGCATGGTCCGATCTCGGGAGATATTCAGTTCGATTTGACGCAAAGTGCCGTCACACTTTACAGCTCCGACCGCTCGGTGGCGATCAGCGCGACGCTTCGACGCCCGCGAGGAATGCACGGACCGCGGCGTTGAAGGCGGCGGGCTCTTCGAGGTGCGGCGTGTGCGAGCTCTGCTCGAAGACGATCCATTCCGAGCCCGCGATGCGTTCGTGGATCGCGCCGACGATGGCGGGCGTCGCCTCGTCGAAGCGCCCGCTCAATAGCAAGGTGGGAATTGTTATTTCGTGAAGGCGGTCGGTGATATCCCAGTCTTTGAGCGTCCCGATGCAGTGGAATTCGCTCGGTCCGTTCATCAGGTTGTAGACGTACGCATCGGTCGAGAGCGCGACGGCCGTGCGCTCGAAGCAGTCGGGCCACGGGTCGGCCCGGCACACGTGCCGCCGGTAGAACACCTCGACCGCGCTCGCATATGCTGGGTCGCTCGTGGTGCCGGCCCCTTCGTGCAGTCGCAACGCCTCCTCGACGCTCGGAGGCAATTCCGCGCGCAAGCGGTTCGCTTCGCTGACCCAAAACGGCATGCTCGCCGGCGAGTCCGCGACGACGATCGATTCCAGCCCGGCCGGCCGGCGTATCGCGTACTCCATCGCGAGCATTCCGCCCCAGGATTGGCCCAGCACGTGGACGCGCTCCAATGCGAGTTGCGCGCGCACGGCGTCGAGCTCGTCGATGAAGGTTTGCAGGGTGTAGAAGGCCGGATCCTCGGGCCGCTCCGAGCGACCGCAACCGATCTGGTCGTAGAAAATGACGCGACGGCCGAAGTCCGCGAGCGCGCGCAGCGGTTCGAGATATTGATGCGTCGCGCCGGGACCGCCGTGCAAGATGACCAGCGGCAAGCGCGCATCGCCGGTTTCACCGAACGACTCGTACCACGTGCGGAAGCCGCGGAACGACACGAAGCCTTGCGTGCCCACGAATCAGTGCCGCATTACTCGACGGCCGTTGTCGTTCGGAACAAAATAAAGCATCGAATTCTGGTAGTCCGTGTAAAGCGTGTAGAGGTTGAGAAACGTCGATCCGATCAGTCCGTCTTCGTTGCCGCCGTACGCTTGGGACGAAGTGACGACGTCCGCGATGAAATTCTGGTAGTTGACGCGGCCGACGCGCACCGATGCCAACTCGTAGCGTTTCGTGTCGAAGTCGCCGCCGACTCCGGAGAACCGCACCGGCGGACCGGTGAACCCATGACTGACGTCGACCAGCGCTTCGGGATGGCGCCGCGCGAAATAGTCGAAGACGAGCACGCCGCCGTCGGCTCCGGTATCGATCGTGAAACGTTCGCCGAGCGCGCCGTTGATCGTGACGTCCGCGAGTGGCGCTCCCGTTCCGAGACGGACTTCGAGCGCGTTGAGCATCGGGTCCACCGGCGGCGTGAAGGTGTCGGGATCCAACGCCGTGACCGTACCGTGCTCGTAGTCCATTTTGAGAACGAGCGACGCGATGAAGTCGAAACCGAGAAAACCGACAGCTTTGAACGTCATGCCGTCCCCTTCACCGAGGTCCGGTGCCGTGTTGACGACGACGTCGCGTAAGCTCAGGTCGCCGATCTTCATCTCCGGGACGATCGCGGAGGTCGCCTTGAACCGTCCCGCGTTCGCCGCGTTCGAGTACGTACCGTACGTCTTGAGCCCGAGCTCGCGAACGACGGATTCGTCGATGAAGATTCCAGAGGCTCCCGTGTCCACCAAGAAATCCAAACCCCGGTTTCCCACGTTGACGCGCACGTAGAATTTCAGGTTATGTTCGCGCGCGGGGAGCGCCACGCTGGTGACACCCGTCGGAAATTCGACGAGGTTTCGCCGCGACGAAGGGATCGCCACGGCGGCGTCCGCGACTGGGCTCAAGTCGATGCTCTCGATCCGATACTCTTCGTCGTTCTCCGGGTGCCCGTCGCGAGAGATCCAGTGCCACGCCCGCGTGTAACCGCCGACGGTCCTGAAATCGTCGTAGAGGATGGTCGTGGTGGCCGCAGCCGAAACGTATTCGCGCCGGACGACGCGCCACGTGCTCGAATCGACGTATTCGCGCGACCCGTGACCGCGTTTGTTGAGGTCCGAAATGACGTATCCCACGACGGGCGTGGTGATAGCGGCAACGGTGGTCGTCGTCGGGTCGGCGACTGCGAGCCCCGGGTCGGCCTCATCGAGGACGGTCTGTCCGTTCTCGTTCTGATGCCAGTCCTGACCTTTGTACGTTCCACTCGCCGTTGTAAAGGGGCCCGTGTAATCCGTCTCCGCGACGTCGTCACCCTTGCGAACCGTCGTGCTCGTTCCGTGTAAACCGGCAACGTCGAACGTCTCGTGGATACGATCCATCGTGGGCAGCGTACCTTGCGTTTCCCGAATATGGCGCCGGATCGTGGCCGCGTCCGGTAAGGCGCCGGCAGAAGCGGCGGGTCCCGGCGAGACCGCTGGGGCGCCTGCCGGTTGTTGCGAAGCAACGGCGACGGATGCTTGTTGCGAAGCAGTTAACAGGAGTAGGGTCGCCGCCATACGGCGTGACCATGACGTTATCGATTTCTCGATGTAAGGCTCCTCGCACCCTTCGACAGGCTCAGGGTGACAGTTGTGTGTCCGTCACGCTGAGCTTGTCGAAGCGCGACAGGCTCACCCTTCGACAGGCTCAGGGTGACGTCGATCGGGCGTTCATCGGTGTGACCGGCGCTGTTCGGTAGGCGTCTTGCGAGTCACCTGCCTGTTAGCGATTCCGCACCGAGCGAGCCGCGAACTCGGCCTTCGTTGGCCACGAACTCGGCCTTCGCGGGCCACGAACTCGAACTTAGCGCGCCCCTATTTCGGGGTTGTCGCCGCCACGCGCGCGAGTTTGGCGAGGTCGACGGCCTGGAAAGCCGCTTCGTCGACGCCTATGTCGGGGCCGTTGCCGGTGACTGAGACGAAGAACCGTCCGCCGACGACGCCGACGAGCTCGGCGTGTTTGCCGGCCTTCTCCCACTTCTCGTGGACTTTGACGTCGCCCAGCTGGACGGTCTTTTGATACCCTTCGTCGTCCTCGCTCTCGATGTTCATCGCCACGTCCATGAGCGTCGTGAGGCCGGCCATGTTGGCCGCGTCGGTCACGTCGATCGAAACCGAATTGTCGCCCGAGCCGTAGTTGGCCGACGCCGAGGTGCCGCTGATTCCGGAGAACGAGCCGCTGTTGCTTTCCGAACCCGTGCGCGCGAGGCCGGCGGCGGTGGCGGGCAGCACGGTTTTGAGCTCCTCGCGCGACATCGTCTCAACGTGGCCCTTGCCGCCGCCGACCAGCGCCTTGAGCGCCGCGACGCCCGCAGCTGCCTGGTGCTCCGGGTCCGCCGACGCGCCCGCATCAGGTGCCGCGCTCGCAATGGCCGCTGCGGCGTTCTGCGCAACTTGCGCCACCGCCGCGGCGCGGTGGATTGCGCCCCCGAACATCTGCATCGTCAGCCACGTGCCCACCACGCCCACGACCAGCAAGACGGCGAACACGACGCCGCAACCGATCAACAGCGGCTTCACGAAGCCGGTGCTCGGGGGCGGCGGGGTGGGCTGAACCGGCGGTTGCATCAAGAAAAAACCCTCCAGAAACGAGCGAACGGATCCATACTTGAACCTACCTTAGCACGGGGCCATGCTGTCGGCGTCCCGCCGTTCGTCGCCCGCGAGTGGGGGGACGATTGGGCGACGGCCGGGGTAGCGGCGGCTCCATGGACCGCGATCGTCCGGCGGCAAGCGCCGGCAAGGCCGAGGTCTCATCGCGGCGTTCTGGACGAGACTCAACCAGAAGGTCGCTTGCGTCGGCGTAGCGGGAGTGATCGCCGCTATTTGTGCCGCATCGTCTTTCCGGTTATGCCGGTTTCGGCATTGCGACACGACGGCTCCGTCCCCGTCGGCTCCGGCGTTTTGCGAGGCCGGTCGCCGCGCGCGCGCTCGGAAGTGCCGTCGCTATACGATAATGCGCAACCTCTACGCACAAATACTAGTTCTTGTATACCGACCGGCAAGCTCGACTAGGCTCTCCGAAAATTCTTTATTCAAAAGGATTTTTCTGTGTTCCGACAACGAGACTCGCACGAGTCAACCTTAGCGCCCATATCAGATCGGAAATAGACTTTCGTGCCTAACGAAGAGCCCTCTCTCGCTATTCCCGTCGACTGCCCTTCGGATGCAGCCGGCCGCGGAAACGACGCGAATAGGTTGCTCGTGATGGCGAGTTGCTTCACGTCCGAGCGGCACGCGGGTATCCTCGCAGCGCTGGAAGCCGGTGCGACGCACATCGATGAAGTCGCCGACGCTTTGCCGGCCGGCACGAGCCGCGAAAGGCTCATTACGCTGTTGCGTGAACTGCGCGACGCGCGGTTCGTCGGGCGATACACAAATGCCGGTCCGCCGCTTCGCGTCTCACACCGGCTTACGGGCGACGGTCGAAAATTGCTTCAATTGACCACGTTCCTGAGGGCCTGGCTCTCAGACGAACTGGAAGACGATGCGGCCGAGCCCTTTTGGACTAGCTTACGGAAGCTGCCGGCGATTGCGGCCTAAGCCACCGGCGACTGCGGCCTAAGCCACCGGCCTCGTCGAGTCCCGCGCTTAACCGGCGTGCGGTTGGGGAGTCGCGCCGGGCCTCTAAGAAGGGCAACGTGGCAAATCTGCGGAGATCAGGCGGCGGTAAGCAAATCGATGACCCGCGCGCGATGGCTGCTAGGCGCGCCCAGGATCGCGGCGTTGGCGCGGGCGCGCTTGAAGTAGAGGTGGTTCTCCATCTCCCAGCTGAAGCCGAGCGCGCCGAAGATCTGGATGCTCTGGTGGGTTGCCGCGACGTAGGCGTCGCTCGTGTACGACTGCGCCATCGCGGCGGCGAGCGTGGCGTTCGGTGCCTCTTCGGAGAGCGCCCAGGCCGCGTAGAGCGCGGCGGCGTTCGCGCATTCGCGCGCCCCGAACGTATCGGCCAGCGCGTGTTTGATCGATTGGTACGCGCCGATCGGGCGGCCGAAGGCGACGCGTTCCTTGGCATACGCCACGGTCGCGTCCAAGACGTGCTCGATGCCGGCGGCGTTCTCGACGGAAAGGACCAGCAGCAGGCGATCCCGGACCCATGGCCAGACCTCCGCCTCGGCGCCGGGCAGCAACTCGGCTTGAGCGCCGTCGAATCGGACGGTGCAGACTTGTCGCGTGATGTCGCGCCAGGGCAAGACGTCGATGCCGACGCCGCTCTGCCGGGCTTCGACGATGAAGAAACGCCGCTCCGCGCCCAGTTGCGCGGCAACGACGAGCACGTCGGCCGCGCCGCCATCGATGACGAACGACTTCGTCCCATCGATCCGAAAGCCATCACCGTCCACTGTCGCGACCACATCGGAGCCGGAACCGTCACTTTTCGCTTGGAGCCCTTCGACAGGCTCAGGGTGACGGCTGGTGCCGTTGGCATTGTCACCCTGACCTTGTCGAGGGGCGTCCGCGCGGGCGACGGCGAGCGCCAGCGCGCGCGTGCCCGCCGCGACCGGCGGTAAGTGCGCCGCCCGTTGCGCTTCTGAGCCGCCCTTGATAATCGCCCACGTTCCGGCCAGCGTGCCGAGAAACGGGCTCGGCGCCAGCGCTCGCCCGAGCTCGCCCGCGACCATCGCGAGATCGATGCACGACATTCCCGAGCCGCCGTACGCCTCGGGAACGATCAGCCCGGGCCAGCCGACGTCGGCGATCTTCTTCCAGTTCGACTCGTACGAGGCGTCCGCAACGGTCGCGCCGGGAATCAACAACCGCGCGAGGTCGATTTCGTTAGCCACAAACGTGCGCGCGACGTCGCGCAAGAATTCGTGGTCTTCACTCAGCGCGAAGTTCATGCCGGCGCGAGCTCAGTTTTGCCGGCCTGCGACCACGGCACCTTCGCCGTGCGGTCGCCCTCGCGCGGCAGCCCGAGGACGCGCTCCGCGACGATGTTCTTGAGCATCTCCTGCGTTCCGACGCCGAGCGTCACGCCCGGACTGAACCAGAACGCATAATCCCAATCGTCGAAGACCGTGTGCGCGCCGGGACGCGACGCCGCGAACGGCTGCACGCCTTCGATCAAACCACGCGCACCTTGCACGCGTTTCGCGAGCTCGAGCACGCGCTGACCGTGGGGCGCGGCGATCATCTTGCGCGCGGCCCCCTCGGGTCCGGCAGCCTTGGCGTTGACGCCGTCGCTGAACGCGCGATACGCGAGCAGGCGCAGGATCTCGCCTTCGATGTAGAGCTTCGCCGCTTCGTCGCGCACGAGCGGATCGCCGATGGCTCCGCACTCGATCAAACCGGCGAGCAGTTCGCGCGCCGAGGGTCCTTTGCCCCAGACCGCGCCGGGCTTCGAGAGCGCGACGCGTTCGGTCTGCAATTGGCTCGTGCACAGGAACCAGCCGTCGCCCTCAGCACCCAGCAAGCGGTCCGCCGGCACGATCACGTTATCGAGAAAGACTTCGTTATATTCCTGCGCGCCGGACATATCGACGATCGGCGTGACCGTGACGCCCGGGCTATCCATGTCGATCAGAAATTGCGAGAGGCCCGCGTGCTTGGGCAGGCTCGGATCCGTGCGCGCGGCCAGCACGCCGATCTTCGCGTACTCGGCCAGCGACGTCCAGATCTTGTGTCCTTTGACGACGTAGTGGTCGCCTTCGCGGCGCGCGGTCGTTTGCAGCGCGGCCAGATCGGAACCCGCCGACGGTTCGCTAAAGAGCATGCACCAGATCTCTTCGCCGGCCAGCGCCGGCGGGAGAAAGCACGCGCGCTGCGCGTCGGTTCCGTGCGTGAGCAACGACTGCGCGCAGTTGTTGACCGCGACCGGATTGACGTGGTACGGCGCGTCGACGTGCGCGCGCTCGAGTTCGTCGGCGATGATGAGTTGCAGTTCGGGATCGGCCGCGAGGCCCCAGGGCCGCGGCCAGTGCGGCACCGCGTACCCGGCTTCGGCGACTTGGCGGCCCGTCGGCCGCGGGTTGCGCTCGAGCCACGCGCGGATCTCCAAGCGTCGCGGATCGTGCTCGGGCGGCAGGTCGAAATCCATCGCTTCTATCCCATCCTTTTTCTTCAGCTAACGTCCGCTAACTTCCGCGACTTCGGCCGGGTGGACGGCCGCGGGGTGCGGCGGTTCGGCGTGCAACGCCGCGACCGACTCGGCGCGCAATTGCAGTGCGCGGCGCTGGTTGACCGAACCCTTATCGGTCATCTCGCCGTTGCCGCGATTGGGCGGCTCGGGCAGAATGAAGGCGCGCGCGACGCGGGTCGACGTTCCGGGAGACTTCGCGTTGTGCTCGGCCAGGGCCGCCGCGAGGAACGAACGCACCGCGGGGTGCTCGGCCAAGGTCGCGTGGCCGGCGTCGGGCAACCCCACGTGCTTGGCCGCGTGCGCGCGGCTGATGAAGACCAGCAGTGCGATTTCGTCGCGATCGTGCCCGGACACGATGACGTCTTCGATTAGCGGCGCGCCGCGTTCGAGCAACGCCAGTCGTAACGCGCCGACGTTGACCCACGTGCCCGACGTCAACTTGAAGTTCTCCGCGAGCCGTCCCGCGTACAAGATCCCGCGCGCGGGATCGTCCGGATCCTTCAGCGCGCCGGCATCGCCCGTGCAGTAGTAGCCGTCCTCGTCGAACGCGGCTGCGGTCGCCTCCGGATCGCGCCAATAGCCGGGCGTGATGTTGGGTCCCTTGACGCGAATTTCGAAGCGCTCGTCGGAGGGCGCGAGCTTGATCAGCACGGCCGGCGCCGGCGTGCCGATCGTATCGATGTCGGGCTCCGGGTCGCCCCACGACGTGGTCGCGAACGGCGCGCATTCGGTCGACCCCCACGACGACGTGATGCGGACCGTGCGCCGCGCGTATCGTCTCGCGAACCCGAACAGCGCCTCACGCAACGGATCGGGTAGCGCGGCGCCGCCGCTGCATAAGATCCGCAGCCCGGAGAAGAAGTCCGCCGCGAAGTCCGCATCGGCCTTGAGATGCTCGAGCAGGAGCGCGAAACCGCGCGGCACGCTGAACACGATCGTCGGCCGCAGCGCGCGCAGGTTCTCGAGCGTTCGTTCGAAGAGACCGGGAACCGGGCGGCCGGAATCGACGTAGAGCGAGCCGCCGTTGTGCAGGATCATTCCAAAGTTATGGCTGCCGCCGAAGCAGTGGCTCCACGGCAGCCAATCGACGATGCGCGGCCGCTCCTGCGCGAGCTCGGGCCAGACGGCGGAGAGCATGGCCTGATTCGTGCACAGCATGTGGTGCGTGGTGATCACGCCCTTGGGCGTACCGGTCGAGCCGGAGGTGAACATGATTTTGGCGACCGTGTCCGGCTTGACTCGTTCGGCCGCGGCGTCGGCGCGCGCGGCGTCGGCCTCGAACTCCGCGATCGTCGTGACCGTGCGCGCGAGGGGGGCGACGCGTTCGGCGATCCGCGGGTCGCTCGCGAACACGAGCGCGGGCCCGAGTTTCGCGAGCAGATCGCGCAGGCGTTCGGGCGCCGCTTCGGGGCTCGCGTAACCGACCGAGATCGGCGCGACCGGGATGCCGACGTACATTCCGGCGAGCGACACGAGCGCGTGGTCGATTCCGTTCTCGGCCACGATCGCCAGCGGCGAATCCGCGGATGCGCCGGATTCGAGCAATCCGGCGCCGAGCCGGCGCACGCGGGCGAAGGCGTCGCCGTAGGACAGTCCGCGCCAGCCATGCTCGCCGCGTTCCGCGACGAATACCGCGTCCGGCGTCCGTCCGGCCCAAATTCGGAGATCGTCCGTGGCCGAGCGCGCGTAGGGCCCGAGCTCGCGGCGGGCTTTCACTCGCACGGTGCCGTCGGAGTCGCGCTCGAATTCAAATGCGCTCGATCGGACGGAAGCGGTAGCCTTCGGCATGCGTACCTCCTGAAGGAACATTCCAACCCTGCGCGTAGTTGTCCTATAGATTGTAGCAAAAAATATCTTTAGAACAAAATAATCGATGTCTCGGCCGGCCGACGGCCGGGAGGAGTGTCGACATGCTGGAGCGCGACCCGGACTACATCATCGACGACGAAGCGCGCGGGATTTTCCGTGTCAACCGGGCGACGATGACGTCCGAAGCGGTCTTTGCCGCCGAACGCGCGACGATCTTCGCCCGGTCGTGGCTGTACCTCGGCCATGCATCGGAGGTTCGCGCGAGCGGCGACTTCGTGCGCCGCACGATCGCCGGCTCGCCGCTCTTCTTCACGCGCGGCAAGGACGGCGCCGTCCGTGCGTTCTTCAACACCTGTCCGCATCGCGGCGCCACGATCTGTCGCCAGGACACGGGCAACGCGAAGGTTTTTCAGTGCTTCTACCACGCGTGGAGCTTCGGACTCGACGGCGAACTCGTGGGCTTGCCCGACGAGGTCGCGTATTCCGACGGCTTCGATCGCGCGGAGATGGGCTTGCGTGAAGTTCCGCGCTGCGAGAGCTATCGCGGCTTCATCTTCATTTGTTTCGATCCCGAGGCCGTGCCGCTGACTCAGTACCTCGCCGGCGCGAAGGACATCCTCGATTTGATCGTCGATGCGGCCGACGGCGCGGCCGAGATCATCGGCGGGACGCACGATTATTCGATGAATGCGAATTGGAAGCTGCAGGTCGAGAACAGCGTCGACGGTTACCACGGCCTGCCCGTGCACGAAACGTACTTCAAGTACCTGACCCGCATCGAGCAGCGCGCCGCCGCTCAGTACGGCACGAACGACGCCTCGGTCAAAGCGGTGATCGGCGACGCCGTCGATTTGGGAAACGGTCACGCCGTGATCGAGTACCAAGCGCCGTGGGGCCGGCCGATCGCCAAGTGGTCGCCCTTGTTCGGCCCTGAAGCAAAAGCGGATCTCGAGGCGATCCGGACTCGGCTGCGCGCCAAATATGGTGAAGAACGCGCGCGCCGCATGGTCGATCTCAACCGCAACATGCTGATCTTTCCGAACCTCGTCATCAACGACATCATGGCGGTCGTCGTGCGGACGATCTGGCCGACGTCGGCGACGCGGATGCTGGTCAAGGCGTGGCAACTCGCACCCGAGTCCGAAACCGCGGGCCCGCGCGAGCGGCGGCTCGAAGCCTTCTTGACGTTCCTGGGCCCGGGCGGTTTCGCTACGCCCGACGACGTCGAAGCGCTCGAATCGTGCCAGGCCGGCTTCGCGTGCTCCGGCGTGGAATGGAACGACATCTCGCGCGGCATGAAGCGCGCGCCGCAATCGGTCGACGAACTGCAGATGCGCGTGTTCTGGCGGCGCTGGGCGCAACTGATCGGCGCTCGCTCTGCCGTTCCGGCGTGAGGCGAGGCCGGCTCGATGGGCGAATCGCGATCGTCACCGGCGCGGGCACGGGCATCGGCCGGGAAATCGCCGAGCGCTTCGCGGCCGAGGATGCGGCGCTCGTGCTCGCCGGAATCGAACCGGAACCGCTAACGCTCTTGGCGGAGCGGTTGCGGGCCGGCGGAAGCGCGGTCGAGACGTTCGTCGGAGACCTGAGCGCGCGCACCGCGGCCGAAGGTTTGCGCGACGCGGCGCTCGCGCACTTCGAGCGCATCGACGTCTTGATCAACAACGCGGGCGGCGGCGTGATCTTGCCGACCGAGCGTCACACCGAAGACACGTTGCAGCGCACGATCGCCAACAACCTCTGGACGGCCTTGCGTTGCACGCTCGCCTGCATTCCGCCGATGCGCGCGCGCGGCTACGGCCGCGTCGTCAACATCGGCGCCGATTCGGTTCGCAACGGCCTGGAAGATCACGCGGTCTACAACGCGGCCAAGGGCGGCGTGCACGCGATGGCCGCGGGCTTCGCGCGCGAATTCGCGACCGAGGGCCTGACCTTCAATACCGTCGCGCCGTCGTACGTCTTCACGGGCACGCCCGAGCGCGCGGTGCCGGTCGCGGACGCGCGCTTCGCGCACGTCCTAAAGCGCGCGACGGACGTCATCCCCATGGGCCGGCCGGGCCGGCCGGCGGAGGTCGCGGCCGCCGTGTTGTTCCTGGCGTCGGAAGAGGCGTCGTTCATCACAGGCCAAGTGCTTTCGGTCAACGGCGGCAGCACGATGGGTTGATGCAACGCAAGCGCCACGCGCACAATATCGATAATTTTTTCACGAAAAATACGACAGCGGTCAGGTGATTCATACGCCGTAGATTACGACCGCAAACGAGTAAACGGCTTCACACGAGTTGACGACCTCACGACCACACGCTTCAGGGGGGAACCCAGCATGCTGACCGTCTCGAACCTCGAAACCGGAGAGTACATCGACGCCGGAGGGCACCGCACCCACTATCACGAGGCCGGCAAAGGCGAAACGGTCGTCTTCATTCACGGCTCGGGGCCCGGCGTGACGGCCTGGGCCAACTGGCGCAATGCCTTGCCGATCTTCGCCGAACACTTTCACGTGCTGGCGCCCGACGTGCTCGGGTTCGGCTTCAGCGCCCGGCCCGAGGGCGCGGCGTACGGCAAGGGCCTCTGGGTCGACCATCTGATCGCGTTTCTGCGCGCGAAGGGCGTCGAGCGCTGCCATCTGGTCGGCAACTCGCTCGGCGGCGCGCTCTCGCTCGGTCTCGCGGTGCGCGAGCCGCAGCTCGTCGACCGCATCGTGTTGATGGGCGCGGCCGGCGTGTCGTTCCCCGTGACGCCGGGCCTCGAAGCGGTCTGGGGCTACGAGCCGAGCATCGAGGCGATGCGCGAACTGATCGCGGAGCACTTCGCCTACGACCGTTCGCTTGCGACCGACGATCTCGTCCGGCTGCGCTTCGAAGCGTCGCGCCAGCCCGGCTTCCACGAGTCGTATTCCGCGATGTTCCCCGCCCCGTATCAGCGCCACCTCGACGCGCTCACGACGCCCGACGCCGAGATTGCCGCAATCGCCTCGCCGACGCTCCTGATTCACGGCCGTGAAGACAAGGTCGTGCCGCTGAGCGCGAGCCTGCGCATGTTCGACCTGTTGCCCGATGCCGAACTCCACGTCTTCGGGCGCTGCGGTCATTGGACGATGATCGAACGGCGCGACGACTTCAACGCGTTGGTCCTGCGCTTCTTCGGCGCCGGCGTCAAGGCGTAGCGCGCGTGGGCGACGTTCTCGGGTTCGGCATCTCCCACTATCCGCCGTTCGCACTAACCGACCCGTTCATGTCGGGGCTGCTCAAATACACCTTGAACGATCCCGACATTCCGGCCGACCGGCGCGCGCCCGCGTCGTGGCCGGCCGCGATGCGGGACGAGTGGTCCGACGACGAAGGAACGCGCGCCGCCGCCGCCCACCGCGCCGAAATCGAGCGCGGCTTGCGCCAAGCGCGCGAGGCGCTCGACGCCTTCGCGCCCGACGTCGTGATCGTCTGGGGCGACGATCAGTACGAGAACTTTCGCGAGGACGTGATCCCGCCGTTCTGCGTGCTCGCGTATGAAGATCTGGAAGTCCAGCCCTGGAAGCACGTGCCGGCGCCGCTCGCGGGGCGGCCGAACGCTTGGGGCGAGGACGTCGAGACCTCGCGCATCATTCGCGGTGCGCCCCAGATCGCCAAGGAACTGACGGCGGCCGTGCTCGAGGACGACTTCGACCTCGCCTACGCGTACCGGCCGCTACACCACAGCGCGCTTCCGCACGCGTTCCTCAACGCCGTGCTCTATCTGGATCTCGACCGGCGCGGCTTCCCGTATCCGGTCGTGCCCTTCCAAGTGAACTGCTACGGTCGTAAAGTGATCAGCCATAAGGGGACGCTCAGCCGGTTCGCCGACGCCGGGAAGCCGGCCGATCCGCCGTCTCCCTCGCCGCGCCGCTGCTTCGACCTGGGCCGCGCGGTCGCGCGCTTCGCCGCGCGTTCGCCGTACAAGGTCGCGCTGTGCGCCTCGTCGAGCTGGTCGCACGCGTTCCTGGTCGATAAGAACTGGCGGCTCTTCCCCGATATCCCGAGCGATCGCAAACTCTACGAAGCGCTCGTCCGCGGCGACCTGGCGTCGTGGCGCGACGTTCCGCTGGCGGCGGTCGAGGACGCCGGTCAACAAGAGCTGTTGAACTGGTTCTGCCTCGTGGGCGCGATGCACGAACTCGGTGCCAAGCTCGCCTGGTCGGACTTCGTCGAGACGCACATCTTCAACTCGAACAAGGTCAGCGCGGTGTACGAACCGTGGCTCGCGCGCGCGGTTACGTCGGCAGCAGCGACTCGTTCGCAATCGATCGGCATCTGAGCGGGCAGCGCACGCCGTTAGAGCAGGGCGTCCGCGGCGGGCTTCCACCACGACGTCGCTTTAGCCGGCGTGGCGGGAGCGTCCGCCGTAGGCGGCGCGACGGTGTCGGAAGCGTGTGCCGGCGCGGTTTCCAACCGTGATTCGAGCGCGACGCCGAGGGACCAGCTCATCGCGAGCAGCGTCGCGATCTTAGCTCCGGACAAGACTTGTTTAGAAATTGCCATAAAGACAGCTCCTTGTAAGCAGCGTGGAAGAAAGGTCTCCGACCCCCATCGGCTCCGAACGATGGGTCTAAGAGCCCTCTTCGTGCCATTCAGCGATGAGGTGACCGTATTCTCGAGAGCGTCCTCGGGAAACGGCGCCTCGCCGTGCGCGCGCTTCCAAAGAGCCGTCGGTCCGCAACGTGATGCACGCCACGTGCGCGCTCGAACGACTTGGTGACGAGGCGCGCGCGATAACTCGGTTAGGAAGTCAAGCGTATCTTTACCGGAAAAACATACCAATGCGTTGCACCTACCGGCTGCTTAGCGTACGCTGGACGGTGACCCGACTAGATGCTCAGAAATTTCCATATCCACGCGAATATTCCGTAGTCCGGCAGCGATCCGCTTGCCCGAAGTTTACTGTTAACGCCCGGTCAGATCGGCGATGAACCTCGTGCCTAATGAAGACGCTCCTTTCTCTATTCCACGCAGCTCTCCGGACGAGGCAGCCGAGGCCGGCAGCCACGCGAGAAGATTGCTCGTGATGGCCAGTTGTTTGACGTCCGATCGGCGCGGAAGCATCCTCGCGATGCTCGAAGCCGGGGCGACCAACCTCGATGAGCTCGATGAGAGTTTGCCGCCGGGCACGAGCCGCGATCGGCTCGTGATGCTGCTGCGCGAACTGCGAGACGCGGGTTTCGTCTGCCGATCCACCGAAGCCGGCCCGCCGCTTCGCGTCTCGTATCGGCTCACCGAGGACGGCAGAAAATTACTCGATTTAACGACGTTCCTGAGCTCTTGGCTCTCGGACAAAGGCGATGACGAATCGGCAGAGCGATTTTGGAGCAGCCTGCGGAAGGCTCCGCGCGCTACGGAGATGAGCAAGCTGAGCGCGTGAAGATGCCGGCGCGGCGGCCGGCTTGCGCTAGAGAACGATGCTGACGCTGCCGGCTTCGTCGAGATTCCGCATGTCGAGTGTCGCGCGCTTGGACCGGATCGAGAGGCCGTTGGCCGTTACGGCCAGTTCGTAGTCGTACCGGCCGACGTAATAATCCGCGCGCGGCTCGCGAAAGCGCCAGACCATGAAGGCTGCGGACACGAACGCGCGGTCTCCCTCTTGCCGCTCGATTACGACGTTCGTTACCAGGTGACGCGTTTGCGAGACCGGGAACTCGCGGTGGGCGCGCCGGCTCTTGAGGCGTTCGACTCGCGATTCCAGGCGCTCGCGGTCGTCGTCGACGATGACCAGGTCGCGGCGCGGGTCGCCGTCGGGCTTGTCGGTCGCGGGAATGCAATAGCGCGCGTCGGCGGCGTAGAGCGTGAGCCAGCCGTCGAGATCCCAGGCGTCGAGATAGGCGGCTTCGCGGTAGAGAAAATCTTCGACGTCGCTGCGGGTGAGCGTGGGAGAAGCGGCATTCATCTTCAGGACGGCCTCCGTTGCATGATCGCATCGATAGACTACCATAATATCGATGTTCATCCTTGTGTCGTGGCCAAAGGATTTCGCGCGGATTTTCCGCATTTCAACGATATCGTGGCTCAAAGATCGATTTTAGACCCGGCACCGGCCGCGGGCGGGTTGCGCGCGGTTTCGGCGCCCAGTCTCGTCGAGGCGGCTTACGATCGGCTGCGGCACGATATCATCATGGGGACGCTCGCGCCCGACGCCAAGCTCCGCATCGACGATTTGCGCGAGCGCTACGGTTTGGGCGCGACGCCCCTGCGCGAGGCGCTCGCTCGGCTGAGCGCCGTCGGGCTCGTGGAAGCGACGTCGCAGCGCGGCTTTCGCGTTTCCCGCGTCTCGGTCGAAGACCTCGACGACGTGACCGAACTGCGCGTTCAACTGGAGAGCGAGTTGCTGCGTCAGAGCATCGCCGGTGGCGACGACGCCTGGGAAGCGCGCGTCGCCGGCGCGTTCCACTCGCTTTCGAAGATGGAGTCGCGCGGGTTGCCGCTCGATGCGGAGACCTTCAGCCGCTGGGAGACGCGTAACCGCGCTTTTCACGAAGCGCTGATCGACAGCGCGACGTCGCGCTGGACCGTGAAATTTCGCGCGATGATCTACGACCACCACGAGCGCTACCGGCGGATCGCCCACCTGGTTGCGAACCGCGCGTTCGACGTCCGTCAAGAGCACGCCCAGATCTGCGAAGCGGCCCTGGCCCGCGACGCGGAAACTGCGGTGCGGGTCAGCGCGGAACACATCCGCCGGACCGGCCGCGCGATCCGCGACCAACTGACGTTACCGGCGAACTAAACCAGCGCGTAGGCTTCGATGGCGTCGAGCGTTAGGCCGATGCCGAGTTCGGCGCGCGCGACCGCGGCGCTGTCGGCGTCGACGATCCGCGAGAGGTCGGGGTTCAAAAGCGCGCTTTCCGCTTCGCTTGCCGCGCGGTCGAGTCGACGTTCGCGCACGCGGCCTTCGCGTTCGAGCGCGATCAGGTACGCGAGGACTTGGCGTGCGGCGGCGGGCCACAGCATCGCCGGAACGGCGCGATAGATCTCGGCGACGATCTCGGGAATCGTGCGTTCGCCGCTCTGCAGTTGCGCGAGGATCTCGCGCTCGCGCGCTTCGCGGTGCGTGATGTACTCGTCGAGCTTCGCGCGGGGGTCGCCGATCGCGGCGCCGTGACCGCCGAAGAGGGTGCGCGTACCCTCGAATTCACGTAAACGCCGCAGGGTGTTCTGGTACGCGCGCATGTCGCCGTAGGGCGGCGCGATCACGACGGTGCCGCGTCCGATCACGACGTCGCCGGTGAAGAGCGCGCCTTCTTCGGCCAGTCCGAAAACGAGGTGGTCGGCCGCGTGGCCCGGCGTTTCGAAGGTGTCGAGCACGGCGTCGCCGGCGACGACCCGGCCGCCTTCCGCGAGCGCGTAATCCTTGGGGAAGCGTCCGTCCGCGTGGCCGTAGACGGGTGCGCCCGTGCGGGCGGCAAGCGGCGCGGCGCCAGGCGCGTGATCGGGGTGCGAGTGCGTTACGGCGATCGCGGAAATCGTCGCGCCGTGCCGGGCGGCCGCGGCCACGATCGCGTCGAGGTGCGACGGGTCGGCCGGTCCGGGATCGATGACGATCGCCTCGCGACCGCCGAAGACGATGTAGGTGTTCGTGCCCTCGAGCGTCATCGGCGAAGGGTTGGGCGCGAGCACCCGCTCGACGCGCGAACCGTTCACCACTCGTCGTTTCCGCCGAAGATGAATACGCCGCGTTCGCGCTCCACGGGCATGATCGGTTTGACGAAGCGCGCGCGCGCGTGGGCGAGCATCGCCTCGATGTCGGGCTGCGCCGCGAGGCGCTCGAGGTGCTTGCGCGTGGGAAAGATGATCGTCATCTCGCCGCGGTCGGCGCGCGCGAGCGCTTCGGCCGGCGCGAGCCAAACGCCGTCGTGCACCTCGACGGCATCGGCCGCCGCGATCTGATCTTCGGGGGCGCGCGCGACGAAGAAGTGCGCGTCGAAGCGGATCGGCTCGGTCACCGGCGTCACCCAATTCGAATAATACGTCAACGCGCCGGCGTCGAGCGCGAGGCCGTGACGCTCG
>Ga0116227_10007614_pt1 | contig 20998 bp, 25 predicted proteins | sample S1TSphgellanicum_FD_89693 | JGI IMG/M metagenome (GOLD analysis project Ga0116227, IMG submission 89693) | Host-associated microbial communities from peat moss isolated from Minnesota, USA - S1T2_Fb - Sphagnum magellanicum MG | ecosystem: Host-associated > Plants > Peat moss > Unclassified...
GCTTTCGCCGACTTTGACGATGAGCGCGATGCCGGGCGCTTCGATCAGTTCTTCGCGCACGAGAACGTCGCCGAGTTGCGGTCGCACCTCCTGGCGAAAGGTTACGCCCGGCGTCCGGCCCGGTGCCGAAGGCTCGAAGCTGGCGCCGCCCATGTTCGTGCTCTTCGCGATCGGATAGCCGCCGGCGTTATCGATCTCGACGTACGTCGTCGGGCCCGACCAATGCTCGAGGACGCCCGTCGAGGTCAGTTCGTCTTCGATCGGCAGCGCGTCGCCGAGGGCGTTCAGCGCCGAATTGCCGCGCGTGACCTGCGCGATGTCCGCGCCGACGCGCTCGACCTTCGCCCGCGCCTCGTCCAGAAGAATCGTGTGCAGTTCGAACGTCAGGACGACGGCAACCGCGGCGATGACGCCGAGCAGCAGAAGCGCGTAGAAGCTCGCGATCCGCCACCGCAGCGATCGAAAGATCACTCGCGCAGCGTGTAGCCTACGCCGCGCACCGTCGCGATCAGCTTATCGTCAAAGCCGTCGTCGATCTTCCCGCGCAGATAGCGGATGTACACGTCGATCAGATTCGAATCGCCGAGAAAATCACTGCCCCAGACGCCGTTGAAGAGTTCGTCGCGCGTGTGAACTTTATTGCGGTGCAACAGCAGATATTCCAGTAGCGCGTACTCTTTTGCGGTGAGCGCGATCGGCTTTCCGGCGCGCCGGACTTCGTGCCGGTCGCGGTCCATCGTCAGATCGCGCGCTTCGAGGACGTTGGCTTGCGGATGACGTTCGCGCAGCCGGGCCCGGACGCGAGCGAGCAATTCCTCAACCGAAAACGGCTTCGTCAAATAGTCGTCCGCGCCGAGGTCGAGTCCGCTGACGCGATCGGGAATGCGGTCCTTTGCGGTCAGCATGATGATCGGGACGTTGCTCTTGTTTCGGACGCGCGTGCAGACTTCGAGGCCGTCCATTTTTGGAAGCATGACGTCGAGAATGACGAGATCGGGTTCTTTGAGCGCCTTTTCGAGCCCGGCGAGACCGTCGGATGCGGTATCGACCACGTAGCCCTCGTGTTCGAGTTCGAGCCGTAAGACGCGCACGATCTGCGCGTCGTCTTCCACGACGAGAATCTTGAAGGGCCGTTCGGCGGCGGAGGCTGCGGCGCTCGCGGGCTCGTTCACGAGGTCGATCCGCTCAAGAAGCGCGGCCATTTCCAAAAGGCAGGCGGAGCGGCGACGTTCCGGCGACCGAAAGCCACGCGGCGGTCAGGAAGCCGACGCCGAGCCAGACGATGATTTCGGGTTGCGTCAGCGCGTGCAGCAACAGGCCGAGGAAGGCGCCGAGTTCGGCGGTCCCGGCGTCGCCGGTCAAGCACGCGATCCCGAACCAGGCGGCGAGGGCAAGACACACGCCGATTGCGGCGATCTCGAACCGGCCGAACGGCGCGGCAGCGGCGGCCGGGCCGTACACGGTTGCCCGAAGAATGGCGGCGCGCAGGCCGGGCGGCGGCTCGGCCAGGGGCAACGCGAAGATCTCGCGGTCCAGCTCGTCGGATTCGTCGTGATTCATTCGGTCACCAGTGCCTTACGGAGGAGCTCTTTCGCTCGAAACAAGTGCGTCTTCACGGTTCCCATCGGCAGGTCGAGCACGCGGGCGATTTCCTCATACTGCTTCCCTTGGAGATGATACAAGGTGATTACCGTCCGATACTTCTCCGGCAAGGCATCGATTGCCGCGCGGAGGGCGCGCGAGCGGTCGTTGAGCTCGGCGACGGCTTCGGGCCCGGGCGCCGGATCCGCGGTTTCGGGCAGTTCGGCCCGGCTCTGCCGCTTGCCGCGGGCGAGCCGGTCGCAGCAGGCGTGATAGGCGATCGAAAAGATCCAAGTCGAGAATTTGGCTTCGGGCTTGAAGGTGCGTAAGCTCCGAAAGGCCTTGAAAAACGCCTCTTGCGTGCAGTCACGGGCCTCGTCGGCATCGCGCATCGTCCGCAGGCACAGATGGTAGACGGCGCGGTCGTAGCGCTCGACAAGGGTACCGAAAGCCTCCGGAAGGCCGGCGAGAGCCGCGGCGATCAGATACGCGTCGTTCGGCTCGGGGGCTGCCGAACTCATCGGCTTTGGCGATTCCGCGAGTGCGATAGCCACATGGCTAGCTACGGGCCGGCCGGCTCGAAGTTTCGCGAAACACGGGCTTCGCCCAAACGTATGTGGAGCATGAACGCTCGCTGCCGATACGCCATGCCGACGGGGACACGCCGATGAGTGATAGTCCCGAAGGCGACGTCGCCGCCCTCGCCATCTTCGGCATCTTCATCATGCCGGTGCTCGGCTGGATCGCCGTTCGCTGGCTCGCTCATCGCGAGCGAATGGAGATGATCCGCCACGGCATCGTCCCGCCCCTCAAGGCGCGGGGCCGCGATTGGCAACGCGCCGGCGACGGCGCAACCCACGTGGGGCCGCCGCGCGGCAAGTCGTGCGAACCCGACTTTTCCGTCGTAGGCGAGCGTATCGCCCTGCGCAAGGGCATCCGGCTGACGTTCATCGGCCTCGCCCTGACGATCGGTCTGTCGTTCATCGGCTACTCCGACGGCGGCCCGTTCGGAATGACGGTGCACCCCGGGCCATGGCTGCTCGGCGGCCTCATACCGATGTTCATCGGGCTCGCCCAGGTCGCCGGCTCGCTGCTCGCGGGAGCGACCTTCTCGACGGGCCGTGGATCGGGCTTCACACCGCCGCCGTTCATCGACCCGCCCTTCTCGCCTCCGCCGCCGGGGGGAGTGCCCACATACGATTCATCGTACACGTATCGGCCCGGCGATACCGCCGAATTACGGCCACCGCCGCGGCCGCCCGACCGCCTTTGAAGCAAGGGCAGGCAAGGATTGGACAAAAAAGGAGACCGCCGGGGCGATCTCCTTTTTGCGTGGGGTGCGCTCGTCTTAGTCTTTGCAGGTGACGAGCGCCATGGCCCAACCGTTGGATGTTCGAGTCCGGACGAGGTAGCCGTCGGACGTGCGATCGTAAACCTGGAAGCCCGCTCTGAGCGCGTCGGCTAGCGATTTGAAAACCGTGAGACCAGCCATGTTGTCGGACCCTCCTTTCCGGTGAATGTTCACCTGCTGCTATTAACGGGGAAAATTGCGCGAAGGTCTACAGCCTGGCTTACACATGTGTAAAAATTGCGTGGGGAATCGGTGAGATTTTTGAGAAGGTTGAAACAATGCCGGTTTTGGGTTCTGACGCCGCGGTACACGATAGCGTCGTTTGCGATCGCCGCGAACCTTCACCCGGCATCGTCGTAATCGGGTGCAGCGCACCGCGTCTCGCACCATATGTCCAGCCCGGTCAGTTCGTTATGGCCATTTTGCCTGGCGGCGAGCGGGTCGCGACGGCGCTCGGCGTGTACGAAGCGGTTGCTGACCGTCTCTCGCTGATGCTCGTCGTGGTCGGTTCGCGGACGCGCGAACTTGCGTCGCTCGTCATCGGCGCGCCGCTCGCACTTCTCGGCCCACTCGGCAACGGGTTCGATCGGTCGACGCTCGGCCGCAACGTCGCCCTCGTGGCCGGCGGCGTCGGCGTCGCGCCGTTGCTCTTGCTCGCCCGCGACCTGCGCGCTTCGGGAACGCGGGTCACGCTATTCTACGGCGCTCGAACCTCCGCGGCATTAGTCGACGCCGACCGCTTTTCGGCGCTGGGCGTCGAGGTCGTTTTAGCGACGGACGACGGCTCGCGCGGCTACCACGGTTACGTCACCGAATTGCTCGAGCGCAGCGGCGGCCACGACGGAATCGCCGCATGCGGACCGACGCCGATGTTGCGCGAAGTTGCCCGAATCGCGGACTCGTGCGGCGTTCGCGCGCAACTGTCGCTCGAAGAGACCTTTGCCTGCGGCGTCGGAGCGTGTTGGGGCTGCGTCGTACCGCTCGACCGCTCGAGCTTGCAAGCCCCGCCATTTCCGCCCTTCGCCGAAGGCGAACGGCGGACGTACGTTCACGCGCGCATTTGCAAAGAGGGCCCGGTGTTTTGGGCGCACGAGTTGCGTTGGTAGCGGCGCCGCCGTCGGAACCCGACCTCTCGACGTCGCTTGGCGGCTTACGGTTGAGCGTACCGACGCTGATGGGAAGCGGCTGTTACGGTTCGGGAGAAGAGTACGCGAGCGCCGTCGATCTTGCGAAGCTGGGCGGCATCGTCCTCAAGAGCGTCACGCGGCTGCCGCGCTTAGGGAATAGCGCGCCGCGACTGGTGCCGGTGGCGAGCGGTTTACTCAACGCCATCGGTCTGCAGAACCCGGGAATCGATTTTTACTTGGCGCACGACGTCGCAAAATTTGCCGGCCGCCCGTGCGCGATCGTCGGGAGCGTGGCGGGATTCTCGGTCGACGATTTCGGCTACGTCACCGAGCGCCTTGCGGCTCGCGACGAAATCGATGCGATCGAATTGAACATCTCCTGTCCGAACGTCGCCCACGAGGGTGAAACGTTTGCCTGCGACCCGGCCCTCGCCGCAGCCGCGACGCGCGTGGCGCGAGCCGCGACGCGCAAACCGTTAATCGTCAAACTTTCGCCCAACGTTACCGATATCGCCGCGATCGCGCGCGTCGTCGAGGATGCGGGCGCCGACGCGCTCGCGGTCATCAACACCGTGCGCGGCATGTCGATCGACGTGGACGCCGTTACGCCGCGGCTCGGCAATGAAAGCGGCGGCCTCTCGGGAGCTGCGATCCGGCCGATCGCCGTGCTAGCCGTCTGGGAAGTCGCGCGCGCCGTCCGCATTCCGATTCTCGGCCAAGGCGGCATCGAGACGGCGCGGGACGCGCTCGAGTTCATTCTGGCCGGTGCGCGCGCCGTTTCGATCGGCACCGGAAATTTCACGGATCCGCGCGCGCCGCTCGCCGTTGCCGACGGCATTCGCGCGTATTTGGTGAAGCGTAAGGTCGCTACCATCGGCGAAATCGTCGGCGCCGCAAATCCCGGTTTTCTCGGCGCGCGCTAAAAGAAGCGGCTTGCCGGTGCCGCGTCGAATGCTGCGGCCATGACCGTCACCACGCATCCCACGCTGATCGTCGCGCTGGACGTGGACGACTTCGCCGGCGCCGAGTCGCTGGTCGAACGGCTCGCGCCGCTCGACGTTTGGTTTAAGGTCGGCTACGAGCCTCTCTACGGCTACGGGGACGCGATTCGCGCGAAGCTCGAAGCCCTCGGCGCAAACGTCTTCCTCGACGCAAAGCTGCACGACATTCCGCGGACCGTCGAAGCCGGCGTTCGCGCGCTCGTACGCCGGGGGACGCGTTTGATCAGCGTCCACGCTCTCGGCGGAAACGAGATGCTGCAAGCGGCCGTTGCTGGCGCTCGCGAGCGGGCGGACGAGCTCGGCATCGAAGCTCCCGGGATCTTCGCGATCACGCTGCTCACGAGCATCGCGCCCGAAGATCTCGGCGAGCTCGGACTTGCCGGCGGCCCGGGCGAGAACGTAATGCGCCTCGCCGCCCTCGCTCGCGACGCGCGCTGCGCGGGCGTCGTCTGCAGCCCCCATGAAGCGCGCGATCTCAAAGCGTATTTCGGTTCCGATTTCAGCGTACTCTGTCCCGGCATCCGGCCCGCGGGCGTGTCCCCGGGCGATCAAAAACGGGTGGCCACGCCGCAGAGCGCCATCGCGGCGGGAGCCGATTATCTCGTGGTCGGCCGTCCCATCGTCAAGGCGGCGGATCCGGTTGCCGCCGCGCGCGCCATCCTCGCGGAGATGGACGCGGCCGTTCTTGCGCGATAACGACCTCGCGCAAACGCTCGTCGACCGCGGCGCTTTACTCGAGGGGCATTTCCGGCTCTCTTCCGGGCGGCACAGCGATCGTTTCGTGCAAAAATTCCGTATTCTCGAAGATCCCGGCCTCGTTGAAAGCGTCGCACGCGAGCTCGCGGAGCGCACGAAAGAATTCGCGCCGACCGTCGTCGTAAGCGCGGCGGTCGGCGGCATCGTGCTCGGCTACGAGGTCGCGCGTCAACTCGGTCACGGAATCAAAGCGATCTTCGTGGAGAAAGAGGACGGCGTCCCCACGCTGCGCCGCGGGTTCGCGCTCGATTCGGACGACCGGCCGCTCGTGGTCGAAGACGTCGTTACGACGGGTGGCTCGGTCCGGGAAGTGCTCGCGGTCGTGCGCGCGCGGGGCGCGGAACCGGTTGCGGTCGGTGCGATCGTGCGCAGGCAGCCCTCCGACTTCGGCGTGCCGACGGTCGCACTGCTCGATCTGCCGGTGCAATCGTACGAGCCGGGCGCGTGTCCGCAGTGCGCGAACAACGAACCGCTCACGGAACCCGGTTCGCGGTTTCTCGCGCGTTAAGGGCGCGTTTTTTTGCGCTGATTTAAGCGGTATCCGCGATGCTCCGAGTTGGTTTGAAATCGAGTGACCCTCGGCACATCAAACGCTCGCGCATGCGGCCGGCTTCCTTGCCCAAACCCGTCGCGCGCGTCCGTATTGAGCGCGTTCGCTGCGGTTCTGGCCGGATGGTGGCAAGGGAGCCCTCACTACGAGAACCGGGTCACACGCTTCGTACTTTTTGACGTTTGGAAAAACTTCGTCTATTAATAGGTGTGGACGGTTTTTGAGGACGGCTGCAGTTATTCGAGCGCACGGCCGCAAGAGCGGCCCGCTTTTTCCTGTTGCGAGCTTTTCGCAATGGGACGGCCGGACCGCGGCTTCGCTGCTGATCGGCGTCGTTGCCATCGCCTGTGCGGGGGCGTACTTTCACGATATGACGCTCCGCCGGTTCGCGGTGTTCGGTCCGATGGCGCTCTTTGCGTCGGTCATCTGCGACGTTTGGACCGCCGCTCTGCTGGTGGAAACGTTGCATCACTCGCGGGCGCGCCGCGCGGCGATCGCTCTCGCCCTCACGTTCGCGGTCAGTGCCGCTCTGACGTTGCTCAACATACTCGTCGTTCCCTTGCCTGGGGGGCTTGCGATGCTCTCGGCGCCGCCGCAAACGGGACCGTGGCTGTACGTTTGCTGGCACGTGTCTGCAGCGATCGGAGGTTTGGCTTGCGTTCTACTGCGCCGCAATCCGGGCGCCAATGGCGTTTCGCGCCCGTTCGTCATCACCGCCGTCTGCGTCGCGGCGGCGATATTGATTTCCGGAGTCTTCCTCTCGTTCTTCTGCACCGCAAGCCTTCCGATCCTAATAGTGGGCACAACGTATACGGCGTTCTCGAGCGCCGTCGGCCCCTTCACGATCGGAATATTGGCAGTGGCGACGCTCGTCGCGTTCCGGGCTCGCAAACCGGCCATGATCGATCGGATGCTGGCGATTACGTTGCTCGCGCTTACGCTGGACAGCGGGCTCCTCTGGTTCGGCGCGCATCGCTACACGGGTTCCTTTTACGCCAGCCGCCTACTGCTCATGTTCGGTTCGATGTTCGTCCTCGCGACGGCCATCCAAGGCCTCGTATCGTCGCGAGCGCGACTGACGGAAGTCGAGTCGACGCTGTCCAAGATCGAAGGAGAGGCCGCGAAACGGGCTAATCGCATTCGCGCTCTGTGGGAGATAGCGTCCGAGTCGGCGCCGGCCGAGGGCGGCACCTTACAAGAAATCCTTGGAATCGCCGCGGCTACGATCCGCCCCGGCAAGGCGATGTTCAGCGGCCTCAGTCACCTCGAGAACGATACGGTCGTCGTCGACCAAGTGTCCCGCGGCCAGGAATACGAGCGCGTGCGCAGCGGCACACGAGTACCGTTTGCGCGTTCGATCTTGAGCTTACTCCCCTCGTCCGGCGGCACGCGGTTCTGGAACGATTTGAGCGAACTCGACGTGCAGGGTCTTGTTGCCCAACAGCTCGGTTGGCGCAGCTTTATCGGCACCTCGGTTTCGATCGCCGGGCGGACCTATTACGTCACGTTCGGCTCGACGGAGCCGATGCGCGACGAGCCGTTCGCCGAGGACGACGTAGCCTATGTGGAAGTCGTCGCTTCTTTTCTGACGAGCCGCTTTACGCAGCAGATGCAATTCGACCGGATGCAGTTCGAGATCGAGCACGATGCGTTGACCGGCCTCCAGAATCGCGTCCAGTTTCGCAACGCCGTCCGCGAGGAGATCGCCGCTCGCCGCAGCTTTTCGATTGCGCTTGCGGATATCGACGGCTTCCGCCACGTCAACGCGCTGCACGGTCACCAAGTCGGCGACGAGATGCTGGTCGAGGTTGCGGCGGGTCTCAACGCGGTCGCCGAGCGCGACCTCGTGGCCCGGATGAGCGCCGACGAGTTCGGCATCCTGCTTCGCGGTGTGGATTCGGCGGCGTCGGCTGCCGCAGCGGCGGCATCGTATTCCGACGTATTTTCGGAACCATTCCGCATCGGCAACTCCGAAGGCGCGGGCGTCCTCGGCGTCAGCGCGTCGCTCGGCGTCGCACGCTTTCCGGACGACGGCGCTTCGGTTGAAGATCTCATTCGCCGCGCCGCGGTTGCGCTAAACGTGGCAAAGAGTGGCGGCGGTTCGACCATGTTGCCTTTCGACGCAGGAATGGAGACGATCGCCCAAGAGTCGCACCTGCGCATCGTCGAACTCAGCGATGCGATCGCACGGGATCAACTGGCGCTGGTCTACCAGCCGACCTTCAATCTAGCGACCCGCGCGTACGTCGGCGGCGAGGCACTGGTCCGCTGGGACCATCCCACGCGCGGGCGACTCTCGCCCGCCGAGTTCGTCGACTTCGCGGATCGCAACGGGCTGATGGGCGCTTTAACCAACTGGGTTTTCGACCGCGTCGTCCGCGACGTCTCCCGGAGCGAAGGTATGTTACCGCCCGGGTTCCGCATCTACTTCAATCTCGCGGCGCGAATGCTCGACGACGTCCCGTTCATCTCCAAACTCAACGAACTTTTCCGGGCCTCGCCGGCGCTGGCCGGGCACATCGGGATCGAGGTGACGGAAACCGCAGCGATGGAGAACGTCCAGCGTTCCATGTACACGATCGAACTCTTCCGGCGCTTGGGGCTATCGGTCGCGATCGACGACTTCGGGACGGGATACTCGTCTCTCGCGTATCTCAAGCAGCTCACGGTCGACGTCATAAAGATCGATCGCTCGTTCGTGATGGGATTGCCCGACGACGAGCGCGACACAGCACTCGCCGAAATGCTCCTGCGCATCATCGATCGATTTGGGTTTACGACGCTGGCCGAGGGAATCGAAACCGAAGCGCAGGCGGCCTGGCTGCTGCGGCACGGCTGCCGGCTCGGCCAAGGATATCTAATCGCGCGTCCCGGTCCCTTCGAAGACCTCTTGCGCGGAATCGGAACGAGCCATGCAGCTTAAAGGGAAACTTCCATGCGAACCTCTCCTAGCGGAATAGTCGGTCTCGATCAAATCTTGCACGGCGGTTTTCCGTCCGGGCGCACCACGGTCGTCATCGGCGGCGCCGGTTGCGGCAAGACCGTTCTCGCGATGCAATTTCTCGTGAACGGGTGGACCAAGTTCGGCGAGCCGGGGTTACTCGTCTCGTTCGAAGAGTCGCCGGCCAGCCTGGCAACGAACTTTGCGGAAATGCCCTTCCCCTTTGCGGAGGCGGTCGGCACGGGGGTCCTCTTGCTCGACGGTCGCGTTCCGGTCAACACCGTTGAAGCGGGTTCGTTCGATCTGGGCGGTCTGATCGCGGTCATCACGGCCCTGGTCGCGGAGCGCGGCGTCAAGCGCATTGCGATCGATGCGGTCGACGCGCTCTTCGCTCTCTCCGGCGAGGGGTTCCAGCGCATGGAATTCTTACGCCTGCTGGAGTGGTTAACGGAAGCGAACCTGACGGCGCTGCTGACGGTCAAGGAGTTCGAGGGCGAACTCGCCATTCCGGGATTCTTCGCGCTCGCTGAATACGCGTCCGACGGCGTTTTGCACCTGCGCAGGCGATTGATCGGCGAGCTCTCGCGGCGTACGCTGTCGGTCTTGAAAATGCGCGGCGCGGGATTCGAGGCGGGCGAGCATCCCTACGTCATCTCGAGCGACGGCATCCGAGCTCTGTACACCCCGAGCTCGACGACTGCGGTCGTGAGCGGCCTCGGAGTGCGACTGTCGACCGGGGTCGACCGTCTCGACCGGATGCTCGTGGGCGGCTATCGCTCGGGGACGACGACCCTGATCTCGGGCTTACCCGGGACCGCGAAGACGACGCTCGGGGCGGCGTTTCTGGATGCCGGGTGCCGGGCCGGCGAGCGCTGCCTCTTCATCGGGTTCGACGAGCCGGCCGAACAGATGCTGGTCGACGTGCGGTCGGTCGGGATCGACCTCGAACAGTACGTGCGCTCCGGACTTTTGCGCGCCCAATCCTATGCCGGCGGAGCGGTGATCGCCGACGACCACTACCTGATGATCGAGGCCCTCATCGATGCGCACCGCCCGAACCGGGTCGTTATCGATCCGATTACGGCTTTAGAGAAGTCCGGCGGTTCGGATATCGCGGGCGTGGTGGCCGAGCGCATCGTGGCACTGCTCAAATCGCGGGGAATTAGCGCCCTCTTCACCGCCGTAACCGAGACACAAAACGGCGAGCTCGAGGCCACGCCCTTGCGCGTTTCCACGATCGCCGACACGTGGATCAACCTCAGTTTCGCCAATCAAGGGGGCGAAAGAAACCGGACGCTGACGATCGTGAAATCGCGCGGCACCGGACACTCGAACCAGATGCGCGAGATGGTGCTCTCGGCCGACGGCATCGACCTCACCGACGTCTACGCGGCCGGCGGCGCAGTTCTGCTCGGGACCGCGCGCGCCGAGCGGGAGCAGCAGGACGCGGTGCAGGAGGCGATTGCCGCGGTCAACCTCTCACACGAGTTTGAAACGCTCGATCGCGATCGAGAAGGGCTGGCGCGGCGGCTCGCGGAGGCGCAACGGGGGCTCGACCAGATCGCGGTGCATCGCGCGGAGCTCGTCAAGCGAACGAAAGTTGCCGGCGGAGCGCAGGCTCGCGACGCCGCGATGATCCACGTTCTACGTCGCGGCGACCCGACGGAGTGAACGCGTTGCACGAGGGCACTCTGCTGCTGCTCTTCGTGGCCGGTGACGCGCCGCGAACGACCGTTGCGGTCGAAAACCTGCGGCGGGCGCTGGCCGAGTTCGAAGACCGGAAATTCCAACTCGAAGTCGTCGACGTCTACGAAAACGCCGGACGCGCGATCGCCGATCGGGTCTTCGTGACTCCGACGCTGCTCGCGCCCGGCACTTCTCGTCGACTCGTCGGCGATCTGAGCGAGAACAGCCAACTGCGCTATTTCTTGCAGAGCGTCGAGATCCATTAGCGATCTGCGCGGACCGCGCGGCGGTTTTAGCACCGGCCGCACCGCTGCAGACAGCCGTGCTAACGCCCGAAGATCGAGAATCCTTGCTTGACGCTGCGCACGCCGTCCGAAAACTCGATGAAGAGCCGGCGCGAGCGCGTCTCGACCGGTAACTGCTCGTAGGTCGTCGTGCCGTTGCCGCTGGCGAGCGCTGCCTTTTCGGCTCCCTCAGCAACGCGAATTGCCGGGTACGCGTGCGCGTTCCAGGCCACGATGACGCTCGTGTCGCTGAGCGAAATGATCTCGGCCGATGGTTCGTTCGCGCCCGTCGCGGCGCGCTCGGCGGTCGTTTGACCAGCGACGAGAACCATCCGCGTCAGCTCTTGCTGCGCCGCAACCCCGAGCGGGACGTAGAGATGAAAGGCGCCGCCTGCGGCGATCGGCAGGGCGAAGAGCTTTCGGCCGTCTTGCGCATAGCCGCTCAGGACGGCCCCGCCTTCGATCGGCCGGGCCAACTCCTGCGGTTCCGCCGTCGTATCGAAGGCCGGGTCGAGCGCGGCGCCCGTCGCATCGACGCGGCCCGAAACTTCGAGCGCGGGGCAGTTCCGCGCGACCGTGGAGAACGTCGCGGCGGGCGCGGCCGGGCAGGTGGCGGCGGGGTTGACGGCAGCGGAACGCGCGGGGTTCGGCGTCCCGAAGAGACCGGCAACGAGCAACACGGCGGCGAGCATGGGGTTCTCCAGGAAAAGCGAAGGTCACGCGCTAGATGCAACCGCCGCTCGACCGCCTCCTCCGCGCTTCGCTTCGGTCCTTTAAGCCTTACAAACCCGGAACGTCGGTCGACGAGGTCCGTCGCCGATTCGGGATCGCGAATCCGGTAAAGCTCTCGCAAAACGAGAATCCCCTCGGCAGCTCACCCAAAGCCATCGAAGCGCTGCGGGCCCTCGAATCGCTCAGCGCCTATATCGAAGACGATCACCTCCGTTTGCGAGCGCGGCTCGCTCGACCCTACGAAGGCCTCTGTGCCGAAAACGTGGTCATCGGGCACGGGAGCAACGAAATCGTTCAATTGCTCTTCAGTGCCTTCGTCGATCCGGGCGACGAAGTCGTCATGGCGCGGCCGACGTTTTCGCTTTTCCGCAAAGATGCCGACGTTGCCGGCGGCGTTTCGCTTGAAGTCCCGTTGCGCGAGGGCGTCCACGATCTCGAGGCAATGCGCCGCGCCGTCACCGCTCGCACCAAACTCGTCTTCGTGTGCGACCCGAACAACCCGACGGGAACGCGGGTCGAGCGTCAGTCGTTCTTCGCGTTCGCGCGGGCGCTTCCGGCGGACGTCTTGCTCGTGATCGATCAAGCGTATCGCGAATTCATGGACGGCGCGGGAACCGACGGCGTCGACCTTCTCGCAATCCGGCCGTCAACCGTCGTGCTGCGGACCGCCTCGAAGATCTACGGACTCGCCTCCCTGCGCTTCGGATATGGCTACGGTTCGCCCGACGTCATCGCCGCGCTCAATCGCGTCCGCCTGCCGTTCAACGTGTCGGAGCCCGCGGCCGCGGCCGTGCTCGCCGCCCTTGACGACGACGACTTTTTTACGCGCAGCATCGCCAACAACGAATTCGGGAAAGCGCAGTTGTACGCGGGCTTCGCACGCCTGGGCGTCCATGCATATCCCACCGCCGCAAACTTTATCTCCGTCGCCATTCCCATTGCCGCGGATGCGGCGTATCTGGCTTTGCTCGAACGCGGCGTGATCGTGCGTTCGGGCGACGGGCTCGGCATGCCGGGCCGCCTCCGCGTTTCGGTCGGGACGGAAGAGGAGAACGCCGCGTTTCTCGATGCGTTCGAAGCGCTGCTCGGCGTTTGGCGGGCGGAGCCGCTCGAAGTCGGGCGCTAGGTGCCCGAGATTTCGCTGCGCGCCGGAACGGCCGCCGACCGTGCCTACGTGCTCGACCTCGGAAGGCGGACCACGATCGATAGCGTCTCGTCGCTGCGCTCGGCGCCGGTCGCTTTCGTCGAGGCGAGCTACGAAACGCTGGCGGCTTTCGCGTTCGATCGTTCGCACGTGCTTCTCGTCGCCGAAAGCGCGCTCGAAGGTCCGCTCGGATTTATTTTAATGCTTGACGATCTCCCGGACGAAGTGACCGGAATGCCGCAAGCGTTCGTCGCGTACATGGCGGTCGAGCCCGAAGCGCGCCGGCACGGCGTCGGTTCGCGACTGCTCGGCGCCGCCGAGGACGCGGCTCGCGCGAGCGGTCTGCCGGTCGTCGCACTCATGGTCACCGAAGAAAACGCCGCAGCGCGCGAGCTCTACGCTGCGGCCGGCTACAGCACGGAGCGGCGCCTCTTGTGCAAGAGGCTCTAAGGTCGCGCGACATCGCCTAATCCGCTTCGAGTCGCTCCATTTTTTCCGGTGCGCTCACGCCGAGGAGGGCGAGTGACGTCGCGAGCACGTGCTGCGCGGCGAGCGCGAGCGCGAGCCGTGCGGCCGAAAGGTCCGGGTCATCGGCGACGAGCACGCGGCAGGCCATGTAGAATTGCGTGAAATCCGCCGCGACGCTCTGGGCGTAACGCGCCAGGCGATTGGGCGCGTAGTGTTCGACGACGGCGCGCACGACGGCGGGGAATTCGGAGAGCCGGCGCGCGAGCGCCATCTCTTCGGGGAGTTCGAGACGTTCGAGCGCCTCGCCGCGCCGCGCGCGCGCGGTGAGTTCGGCGGGGGCGCGCGCGGCGATCGAGGCGATCCGCGCGTGGCCGTATTGAACGTAGAAAACCGGGTTCTCGTTCGTCTGTTCCTTGGCGAGCGTGAGGTCGAAGGTCATCGGCGAATCCGCATTCATCATGACGAAGAAGAAGCGGGCGGCGTCGACGCCGACCTCGTCGATCACGTCGTCGAGGCTCAGGACGTCGCCGTGCCGTTTGCTCGAACTCACCACGGCGCCGTCGCGAACCGTGGTCATCTGTTGCGCGATCACCACCCCGATCGCGCCCGGTTTACCGAACGCCGCCGCGATCGTGCCCAGGCGCGCGATGTAGCCGTGATGGTCGGGCCCGAGAATGAGAATCGCGCGGTCGTTGCGCTCGAGTTTGTCGTAGTGGTAGGCGACGTCGGGCGCGTAGTACGTCGGGCGGCCGTCGCTGCGCACGAGCACGCGATCCTTGTCGTCGCCGAAAGCCGTCGTGCGCATCCAGACGGCGCCGCCTTCTTCGAAGGTGTGACCGCGGCGAGCGAGTTCGGCGATTCCGGCGCTTACCGCCCCGCTACGGTGCAGCTCTTTCTCACTCTGCCAGCGGTCGTAGACGACTCCGAATCGAGCGGCCGTGCGCTGTTGCCCGGCGACGAGCCGGTCACGGCCGAAGAGCGCGAAGATCGGAAGCCACTCGCTTTCGGGCGCGCCATCGTAGCGGTCGCCGTCGCGTTCGCGCAATTCGCGCGCGAGCGGCAGGAGATAATCGCCGGGATAGCCGTCCTCGGGGAACGGAAAATCCGGCGCGACGAGCTGCCGGTAGCGCGCGTAGAGCGAGCGGCCGAGCGTGTCGATTTGGGAGCCCGCGTCGTTGATGATCCACTCGGTCTCGACCGCGATGCCACAGAACCGCATCGCTTTGGCGATCGAATCGCCGAGCGACAGCGTGCGGCCCTGGACGACGACGAGCGGGCCCGTCGGGTTCGCGCTTCCGAACTCGAGGGAGACGCGCTCGCCGGTCGGCAGGCCGCGGCCGTAACCCTCGCCTTCGCGCAGAATTCGGGCGACCGCGCGCTGCCAGTAGGCGGGCGCGAGCCGGACGTTGATGAACCCGCCGAGCGGCGTGGCCGCGGCGATCACTTCGTGCCAGGATGGATCGTTGCTGAAGATCTTGGCGATGATGTCGGTGGCGAGCTGTTGCGGGGCGCGGCGCGCGCGCTTGGCGAGCTGCAACGCGACGTTCGAAGCGAAGTCGCCGAAATCGGGATTGCGCGGCGATTCGAAGGCGACGGCCGGGGGCGCCTCACCCGGAACGATCTCGCCTGCCGCTTGCGAGAACGCCGCGGCGAGTCGCGCGAGGTCGTCCGGCTCGGTCTGCGCGGCGAGATCAGTTGTGGTAGGGCTCATTGCGGGCGATCTTCGCTGCCCGGTAGAGCTGTTCCAGCACGAGCGCGCGCGCCCACTCGTGCAGCAAGGTCAAGCGCGAGAGCGACCAGCGGACGTCCGCTCGCGCCAGCAGCGCGGGGCTCGCGCCGAAGGTTCCGGCGACGGCGAGCGTGAGGGTGCTCGCGCCGGTGTGCGCGAGCGATTGCAATTTCTCGGAAAGCTCGAGGCTCGAGAGCGGGTCGCCGCTTCGCTCGAGGAGCCAGAACGGTTCGCCCGGCGCGACGAGCTTGAGGATGCGCTCGCCTTCCTCGCGCATCGCCCGGTCCGGCTCGCCGCCGTGCGTGCTTGCGACTTCCACGAGGTCGAGGCTTTCGTAGCGGCGCAGGCGGCGGCTGAAATCGTCGCACGCAGCCGCGACGTACGATTCGCGGACTCGGCCGACGGCGATGAGGCGAAGCTTCACGGCGCACCGCTTCGCCCGCGGGCCGGCGGCAATCTTTCAGCGCGGCGCAAGCGCGTAGGTCGCGCTCGCCGTCTCGCGTGTGAGGAAGCCGCCGAGCTCGAGGGTGACGAGCGCGGCGGCAAGTTCGGCCGCGGGCGCGCCCGTGCTCCCGGCGATGGCTTCAAAATCGGCGGGTCCCGCCGCGAGCCTAGCGATCAGCCGGCGTTCGAGCGGCGCGAGGCGTTCCAATTCGCCGGCGCATCGGCGCGCGGCCGGATTATCCGAACCCGGGCCCGCCGTGGCGGTTCGCGGGCGTCCGAGGGCCTCGAGAACGTCGTCGGGGCCGCGCACGAGGGTCGCGCCGTCGCGAATGAGGGCATTGCCGCCCGCAGCCTTCGGGCGGTCCACATCGCCCGGGTAGGCGAGGACGTCCACGCCGAAATCGGCCGCCCAGCTCGCCGTGTTGAGTGCGCCGCTGCGCGCCGCTGCTTCCACGACGACCACGGCGTCGCAAAGCGCCGCAACGATTCCGTTTCGTGCGAGGAACTGCCCCGGGCGGGCCGGCTCGGCCGGCGGGAAGGGCGAGAGGACGGCGCCTCCCGCGGCGACGATCGCGTCGCCGAGACCGCGATTGCGCCGCGGGAAGAAGTGTCCGTGGCCTCCGCCGAGGACGCCCGCCGTGATGCCGCCGGCCGCTAGGGCGCCGGCATGAGCCGCGCCGTCGATGCCGAGCGCGAGCCCGGAGACGACGCAGATGCCTGCCCGCACGAGCGCTTCGGCGAGCCCCTGCGCCCGCGCGAGCGCCGCCTCCGACGGCGCACGGGATCCGATCACGGCGACGTTCGCCGGGCCGGCGCAGGCGCTCGCTTGGCCCACGATCCAGACGCCGGGGAAGCGCGTCTTACGCAGCCGCTCACTCCTGGTAGGAGCAAGTTCTTCCCAGGAAAGAAATCGCGGGGCCGGTTCGGCGAGTCCGCCCCGAGCCGGGCCGAGGAACCGCTCCATCAGGAAAATACCATCGCCGCCTCGTCGCGACGAGGAGCTTGCACGGCAAGGAGACGCACCACCGCCTGAGAATGGACGGCGGGATTGTCGCGCCCGGGGCCCACGACCCCTTGGTCGGGGACGAGCTGCGATCGACCGGAGGGAGTTCTTTCCATGGCGACACCACAGGCGTATTGCGTCAAGTGCAAGACGAAGCGCGACATGCAAAACGCGACGCAAATTCAGATGAAAAACGGGCGCCCCGCGACCGAAGGCAAGTGCCCCGTGTGCGGAACGAAGATGTTCAAGATCGGCGCCGCGTAGCCGCGATTTGCGGCCTGCGGCCTTGTGCCTTATACTACGACGAGGCCCCATATCTAGTACTCCCGTGCGGGAGGGAATGAGATGGGGCTTTCCGTCGGAGGCTCGAGTCTCAACTGACCTGTCCAAGCTGCCGCAAAAGCGAGACGCGCGTCGTGGATTCACGCGACGACGAAAGCGTCGTCCGCCGTCGACGCGAGTGCTTGGATTGCAAGCATCGCTTCACCACGTACGAGCGGATGGAAGCGCCGCGGCTCTTCGTCGTGAAGAACGACGGGCGGCGCGAGCAGTATAGCCGCGAAAAGGTGCTGAGCGGGCTGCGGCGGTCGTGCGAGAAGCGGCCCGTCTCGGATTCAAAATTGGAGGAGACCGTCGCCACGATCGAGCGCGAGCTCTTCTCGCGCGGCGAGAGCGAAGTCCCAACGGCCATGGTCGGCGAGAAGCTGATGGAAGCGCTCAAGAAAATCGACAAGGTCGCCTATATCCGTTTCGCGAGCGTGTACCGCCGGTTCGACGATATCGGCAGCTTTCAGGCGGAATTGGCCGAGCTTGCGAAGTGAGCCGGGCGGCGTGCGCGTCGGGTTCAAGCGCCTCCCGGAAAGCGCCGGACTTCCACTTCCGGAGTACATGAGCGCGGGCGCCGCGGGCGCCGACGTCTGCGCCGCCGTTTCCGAGGACGTGCGCTTAGCGCCGGGCGAACGCGCGCTCGTGCCCGCCGGGTTTTCCTTGGAAATCCCGCCGGGGTACGAGGTCCAGGTGCGGCCGCGCAGCGGGCTTGCGCTTCGCTCGGGGATCACGCTGCTCAACTCCCCCGGGACGATCGATGCGGACTATCGTGGCCCGGTCGGCGTCATTCTCATCAACCTGGGCTCCGAACCGTTCACGGTGCGCCGCGGCGAGCGCATCGCGCAACTGGTGCTTGCCCCGGTGGCTCGCGCGGCCTTTCTGGAAACGCACGAGCACGGCGAGACGCTGCGCGGTGCGGGCGGGTTCGGCTCGACGGGCGCCGGAGGTTCCGCATCGACGGCGTGCGCGTAGCGGCGGCGACGGCGTGCGCGTAGCGGCGGCGAACGAAGCATAGGGGCACGTTGAGGGTCTACGTTGTCGGTGCCGGAGCCGTCGGGCGGTATCTAGGCGAGGCGCTCGCGGCGACGGGTGCGGATATCGTGTACGCACCGCGCGCGCTCGAAGATGTCGCCGGAATCGAGGCCGATCTCGCGATCGTCGCGGTGAAAGCGTACGATACGGCAAGTGCCGTTGAAACGCTCCGGCGGGCGCTCGGCGCAGGGAGCGACGCCGCGATCCTTACGCCGCAGAACGGCGTCGGAAATGAAGAGATCTTAGCGCGGGCGTTCGGGCCGGACCGCATCGTTTCGGGCGCGCTCACGGTGCCCGTCGAAATCGATTCGGAGGGTCGCGTGCTTGCGGCGAACCGGGGCGGGCTCGCACTCGCGCCGGTCGGTTCGGTAACGCACAATTGGCTCGTGGCCGCGTTCGAGCGTTCGTCGATTCCCGTGCGGGTCACCGACGATTACCTCGCGCTCAAGTGGTCGAAGCTCGCGCTCAACGTCATCGCCAATGCCTCGTGCGCGATTCTCGACGTGTTGCCCGAGCGGCTCGTCGGGATGAGCGAGATCTTCGCGCTCGAGGTCCGAGCGATCCGCGAGACGCGCGCGGTCATGCTTGGATTGGGTCTCACGGCGATCGATCTGCCGCGGTATCCCGTGCGGGCGATGTTCGCTGCGGCGTCGTTACCGTTGTCGCTCGCGCGGCTCGCCCTGGGGCGCCGTATTGCGGCCGGACGCGGCCGCAAGCCGCCGTCGCTGTTGCTCGATCTGCGCGCGGGCGGCGGGCGGACCGAGGTCGCGGTCCTCAGCGGCGCGGTAGCGGCGGCGGGACGCACCGCGGGCGTGCCGACGCCGGTCAGCGCGGCGTACGCGCGCGTGCTCGGCGAAATCGCGCTGTCGCCGGCGCTCTGGCCGAAGTATCGCGAGCGGCCGGAAACGCTCCTGGCCGAGGTGACGGCGTAGCGACGCTGCGATTCTCCGTCTGGGCTTGGTTTTCGCGAGACGATCGCCTCGGGAGCGTTTGCGCCTCGATCGTACGTGGATGGGCAAGTCGCCGCAGGAGTCGGTCGCACGTATCGCGTCGAACGTCGCGGGATGCGAAATCCAGAAGTTCCCGAGTCGCTCGATAGCTGGCACATCTTGCACCGGATGTTTCGCTTCGGCCGGCGCGGGTTCGATGCGCTCCCCGCCGCACGCCGTGGTGAGATCGCGGCCGAGGCGGTGTCTTACTTTGCCGGCCAGGCCGCCTCGCGTGACGCGGATGCGGGTCTCGCGCAACTCCTGGGCCACAAGAGCGACTTCATGATCACGCACTACGCGAAGAGCTTCGACGAACTCGGCGCCGCGCAGACGGCCTTCGATAAGCTCGCGCTTGCGGATTACCTGACGCAGCAAACGTCGTACGTGTCGATTCTCGAACTCGGCCTCTACGAGGCGACGGGCAAGGTCCATGCCGAGCTGCGCGACCGCGGGCTCAAGCCGCATTCGCAAGAGTGGAACGAGGCATTCGACGCCGCGATCGCCGAGCAGGCCGCCTCACCCCGCAATGCCGGCCGTTTGTGGGCGAAGATTCCGCAGCGCCGCTACGTGTGCTTTTACCCGATGGATAAGAAGCGCGGTGAAGCGCTAAACTGGTACCAATTACCGTACGAAGACCGCGCGCGGCTGATGCTCGACCACGGTAAGATCGGCCGGTCGTTTCACGGATTCGTCACGCAAGTGATCTCGGGCTCGATCGGCTTCGACGATTGGGAGTGGGGCGTCGACCTCTACGCCGACGATCCGCTCGTCTTCAAGAAGCTCATCTACGAAATGCGCTTCGACGAGGCCAGCGCGAAGTACGCCGCATTCGGACAATTCTATACGGGGATGCAGTTCTCGATTGCCGAGTTGCCGCGGTTCTTGGAAGGCGACGCGATCCCGCAGTTGATCGTGCGCGAGCCGGCCTTTACGTAGCGTCGCGCCGCCCGGGTCGTCTATGGAGAACTCTATCGCGAGAAACTTTTGGAGTTGAAACGATGCCCGTCAAGCGCGCTCCGAATCGCTCTAAGCCGAAACTTCTTGGCGCCGAACCGCAGCTCTTCGTCACCGATATGGACGCTTCGCGTGACTTCTACACGCAAAAGCTCGGATTCACGGTTGCCTTCGTGTACGGCGAGCCTCCGTTCTACGGGCAAGTGTACCGGGACGAAGCGAAGTTGAATCTCCGGCTTCTCGCCGAACCGGCGATCGATCGAGGCCTGCGGGCACGAGATGATCTGCTCTCAGCTTCCATTACACTTGAGGATGCGGAGCCGCTTTTCGTGGAGTTTGAGGCGGCGGGTGTGGATTTTCATCAAACGCTCACGACGGAGCCCTGGGGCGCTCGCACGTTCATCGTCGCGGATCCCGACGGAAACCTCATCCTTTTTGCGGGTCGAGCGTAGCGTTCCGCCGCCGCCTATCCTTGCGTCGGAACACCGAAACAATGCGAATAGCCGTCATCGTCGGTTAGGAAGAACTCGGTTTGGCCGTAGTCCCGCCGTTCGAGTTCGGATACGTCGTAGCCGAGTTGCCGTAACCGTTCTCTCGCTTTGTGTATGTTCTTCGGCGTCCAATAGAGTCGAATGCCGTCGTAGTCTTGCGGCGCGATCGAAGTTCCAGCCCGCCGGTTCAGCATAAACCAGATGTCGCCTTTCCGAAGCATGCAAAAGATCAGCTTATCGTCTTCGCGCATTTCCGAACTCATCGAAAATCCGAGACCGTCAACCCACAAGCGCAGACTTTTTTCAAGGTCCGCGCTCGGAATGACCGGGACGCAATGCTCAATTTTCATGACGTCCGGTTCGCCCGGCGGCATCGCCTTCCCAGCCTCCCGACAGGTCTCGCGGGCC
>Ga0116227_10007615_pt1 | contig 20997 bp, 15 predicted proteins | sample S1TSphgellanicum_FD_89693 | JGI IMG/M metagenome (GOLD analysis project Ga0116227, IMG submission 89693) | Host-associated microbial communities from peat moss isolated from Minnesota, USA - S1T2_Fb - Sphagnum magellanicum MG | ecosystem: Host-associated > Plants > Peat moss > Unclassified...
GTTTTTTTATTATATTTTGAGTTTTCGATCTGGGTTGACCCCTTTTTTTTCGTTAAAATCCCAAAAATAACCCCCCCCCCCCCCCCCCCCGGCCCAAAAAAATTATTGACAAAATTTTGTCATTTTTCAACAAAGAAGTTGAGATTTTTTTTTAATTTTCTTTTTTTCTAGTGTGAATTCGACTAGTGTTGCTAATTTTTTGTTAAATTTCATCAATTTTTAATATCAAAAAATGAAAAAAAAAAGCCTACTCAACAGTGGATTTAAATGCCTTCATTTGAGAAACCGATTTTTTTCACCTCTTTTTTGTTTGATCTTCAGGACTCTATTCTCAAGATTTGCCTTGATAGCCCCTTTTCTTTGACTCTTTTTTAGAAATCCTTTCCTTCAATTTTGCTTACACCTCTCTAATGTAAGACATCACATTTACAACCTCAAACCCTAATCACTAGGAAAGAGAAAAAAAAGAGAGTTAACAATGTGATAGAAAATTTAGTTACCACATAAATTTAGTCCAATTCTCAAATTTTCAATATCCAATGATTATTTCCTTAAATTTCAACATTTCACACAAGTGATTATTATTTTTTTGAGATTTCAAAAAATAATTTTTATTATTGCCAAACTTTAAAAGGTATAAAAATAGTAGTCAAATAGTGTGAAACTCACTTTGGACATATAAATATGCCCAAGATACATTGCCTATCAAAAGGACCAATTAAAAAAAGACTATTTTATTGGCCAACCTTAATGATTGGTCAAAGTGGCAACATATTTTCAATTTATAATATCCACTAAAATCCTTCTGCAATAAGGATTAATGCGTCCTTATGTTGGTGGCCCAAGTGTATTAAATCTCATGTAAGGTCATCCATCCCAATACGGTTCCAACCAAAATGGGCTTAACTTTAGAGTTCTTTGAAAAAAATTAATTAATTGTTAGAGACAAAAATCACTCAAAAATAAATAAATAGATTTGTCCCGTTGGTTCAAAAATTGTGAAGGGAGAAACTTGCACTCACTTCATCAATGGTTTTATAATGATACCAAAAGCTAAGCAAAGGGCCCAACAATTTGCAAAAGTTAGAATGTGATCACATCCAAACAAACAAACACTTATCTTAATATATATCTAGAGCATCAATCCCACATGATTTAATGCTTATTGTGTTAAGTAACCTAATATTTAGATAAAATTATTTTAAATAAAAGTATGTTAAAAAATTAGCACTAACCTAAAATGTTAATTAACAATTTAGATGTCTATTCCCATTTCATCATAAATTTATCAAGATTTGTAAGTTTGTTTAAATTCTATGCAAATTTTGATTTTCATAGATTTGTATAAAAATCACATTCATTTTATGTTATAGTTAATATGAACAATATTTGTACATATTTAATATTTTTAATATTCAAATGAATGAGACATTTTTAAAAATGACATATGTGAATATTCATATTTAACAAATCAAAATCACATAATTTTATATAAAATTATATCACAATAATTACACAAATTTAATTAAAATACACATCATATGTATTTCACATCAGAACATTATGAATTATAATTTAAATTTTTTTCATGTCATTTTTACACTTTGAAACTCACAAATTTTACACATACATACTAATTTTACTGAAATTTCATGATATTAAAAATTGATGGTAAGTTAAGTTAGTGTTAAACTAAATTAAGATATCAAAAAATAAAACAACTTACTTTTATCTTGATGGATTGTGCTTTGTAACATTGAGTTAAATGATCGGTTTTTTTTATTTCTTTTATTTAACATTGAATTATGAACTCAAAACTTAAGCTAAATCAATGTTATGTAAAGAACATAATGTTAACCGACCTCCGACCAAACAGTTGGCTGTCTCTGTCTGTGGATGTCTCTCATCCACTAAGGGGAACAAACACAAACACTTATTGATTCACTGCAGATGAAACCGACCTCTGACCAACAATTGGCTGTCTCTGTCTGTGGATGTCTCTCATCCATTAATGTGACAAAACACAACACACTTATTGAGTCATTGCAGAAGAAAACCGAGTTCCAACCAACCATTCACCCATGGCTCTGTGGATGTCTCTCATCCATTAAGGTGACAAACACAAACACTTATCGATTCATTGTAGATGAAAGCCGACTTCCCACCAACCATTAACCCGTGGTTCTGTGGATGACTCTCATCCACTAAGATGACAAAACACGAGCAGACATTGATTTCACTGTAGATGAAAACCAGCCTCTGACCAACAGTTTGCCCATCTCTGTCTTGGTAATGTCTCTCATCCACTAAGGTGACAAGTAGAACACTTGATTCGTTTACTCGCTGTGGATGAAAACCGAGCTCTGACCAACATTCACCCATCTCTATGGATGTCTCTCATCCACTAAGGTGACAAACAGAACGGTTAATTTATTCGCTGTGGACGAAAACCGAGCTCCGACCAACAATCGCGTCCCACGAGACCGACACTGAGTGTATAAAAATGCACTGGGCTCTGTTGGCGGCTCTCGTTCTTTCTTTCTCTCTCTCTCTCTACCCCCACGCTGCTTCCGCTTCGGATCGCGAGCGCCATCGCACCTTGGCGTTCGTCGCTGGGTCTGCTTGATCTTCGCGCTTGTGTATGCTTCTCAATTGTCGAGAATGCAGTATTTTTTGCACCCGCAGAGTGCTGCTGCAGGAGGAGTGCTGCTTCCAGTAGCGAGAGCGCAGTTTCCAATTCGTCATCTTCTTCGCCCAGTTTCTAACAAATTTTCTCAGAAGTCCGTAGCTAAAGTCCTGGCTTTTGGAGAAGCGGATTGTGTGAACAGAAGAGTGAATTTCGCTACTACTCAGTTCGTCACGGGAGAGAACAATTTGCCCCTGCAGTTGCCGGCGATGGGGTCGCTGTTGGAACATAATTGTACAGCTTCCAACGTCGTCGGCTCGTTGAGAACTAGTGTTGCTGTCGTTGCTGCTGCGACGAAGAACTCCTCGCGCAAGGCGAATGCAGATTGCATTGATAATTCTGCGCAGCTTCTTACGGAAGACATGGGTTCTTTCTTCACCTCATTCTTTGTTTTTCGCATATCAGTTTCTTTTGCTACAAAACTTAAAGAGCAGTTCCATCTTTAATATAATGTGGCCAATTTTTCATTGCAAAAGTTTCTGAAGAATTAATATGATTTTTTTGGCTTTCAAAGCCCTTTCCAATACAAAGTGAAGACAGGACAACAAACTTCACAAACCATTTGCAACTTAGTACAACTTTCAAAACCCTCTTTAGGCAGACAAAAGAGTTTTGTCCATTTTTTAGGCGGGTTTTCAGATGCGGCCTTGAAGAATAGGGTCTGGTCAGACACAATTTTACTGAATGTCGGTGACCTAGAAAACTATTCTGGATCATCTCCTCTCCCTCTCCTTCTTTTGGTAGGGTTCTGACATGAGTGCTTGTTTTTTGTTGTCTTTTGGGGTTGTAGCAGCTCGTGGGGTCAGCAATGGGTATGGGCAAACAAAGCTTGGAAGAGCAAAAACAGGGGCATTAGAGGTTGGTGGATTCTCCATAGAGGGTGTTTCTATTGGAGGACAAGAAACTTGTGTGATGGTGCCAGCCTACAAAGTTGCATTTGACTCTGGAAGGTGCCCTGAACGTATCATCCATCAAGACTTTCTCTTCATTACCCATCCCCATATGGACCACATTGTGAGTTTTTTGTATAAGCATAATTTCTCCTCTTCAAATTGTTTATTGTAGTCATTGTCTATTGTGTTTCTTCTTGTATTATGTGGTCAATTGAATTTATAACTTTTGATGCAAAAGAAGAACAAGTGGTGCCTAAGTTTTCTTCTTCAGCTAAAGGAGTTTTGACATGAAGCCATATCTTCTTCATGTTGTGCACCAGTGAGAGAGTTGTGCACAATTGAGATGGTGACCAATTTTCCAGCCATAGGAAAACTTCAACATGCACTGGCTTTGGATGTATAATTGGATTGGGTTGAGGTGTCTTAGGCATTTATGTAGTAGTAGTGCTTCTTAGCCTAATCATCAGGATGGGTTTATTCCTCATAGCGATAATGGCATTCTGTTGTGCAGGGAGGAATTTGCATGTATGTGGCTTCACGGGGTCTATTGAAAATGAAGAAGCCAACAGTAATTGTGCCCCGTTGTGTGAAGGACACAGTGGAAAAACTCTTCCTTATTCAAAGAGAACTTGACGGATCAGATTTACCTGTGAATCTGATAGGCTTGGATGTGAGTATTCAGTTTTCCAGCCCAATCATGGCTTGCCTCCTTGTTTGTCATGCTGGAACACTGTTTTGTGTGTAAAGCCAGCCACTGCACAGGTGTCTTGGCATGTATTTTAAGCTACCTGCTACGGCACATAGTTGCCACTAAGGCCATTTCCAAGAACCCCTAAGTGAAACACTGCTCACAGTTGTAAACAGATTGTTTAGGAGGCCAGATATATAACTATGTCATTAGGTGTCTATTATGTTATCTCAAATTTTCAGCAAAAAATGGAGGTAAGTAGTGATCGTGAAATTCATCATAATGTGAATCATGGGTGCGGAAGGTCTTTCAGTAGTCAATTCAATCCGATCCTACAATAGTAAGGAATTGATATTTGTGTTCCATCTTGTTTTGGTCTCAGATTGGTGAGGAGTTTGACATGGGCAAAAATGTTGTTGTAAAAGCATTTAAGACTTATCATGTTGTCCCAAGCCAGGTAATTCTTAACTGTTCCTTTCCAGTATATGCAGCTCAGGAATGGTAACAGTGTGTCCCTGATGTGGGATAAGATAGGTACCTTTGTAGAACATACTGTGTTGATCCAAATTGGTCTCTGTCCCTGACTTGGTCCTACTGGGCCCCATCAGCTTTCTGCATTTGAGAAAGTGTATGGCTCTTGAAACAGCCCATTCACTTTGTGTGTCTTTTGTTAATATTCATAAATATTGACTGGGTTCAAATTGTCTGACAGTGTGTGGCCTGGGTATATATTGGCAGGGTTACATATTGTACTCAGTGAAAGAAAAGCTGAAACCAGAGTACATGGGGCTGCCAGGGGATAAGATCAAATCATTAAAAGCTTCTGGTATCATGGTAACAGTGCCTGAAACCTCATTACACTCTCCCAAGCCAACCTGAAATCTCCCTGCAATCAAGATGGCTTTGCAATTCAATGTATCTTCTTTCCAGTCTTTGTCAACTGAGCTGTATGGCTCCACCTACTCAGAATCCTGCACACAGCTGTCCTCTTTACATTCCCTATTGTAGGACCCCATGATTTGCATCTGCTATTGCTCTGTAAGACAGAATTTGCACTAAAACCAACTCTTGGGATGTTATGTAGATTACAGAAACCATCAAGGTGCCAGAAGTCGCTTTTACAGGTGATACAACATCCAATTTTATTACGAACAAGGCAAATCAAGATGCTCTGGATGCGAAGCTTCTCATTATGGAGGTAAAATATTTGATCATGCTTTGTTTCCAATCACAAGCTGGTACATAGGGTGTCTAGAGATTTCCATTGACATATTGGAACAGTCTGAATGTTCTGCCAGAATGCTCCCAAGGGAGTTCCATCTTAAGATAGAAGTAGGGGACCAAATCTATGTCTTGATATGTGCAAAATTTCTTGTTTCTACTAGCATCATTCTCAACCCATTTTCAGTTGAGTAATGTGTGGTGGGTATATGCTTCTGCAGTCAACATTTTTGGATAATTATATGTCTGTTGAAAAGGCCCATGAGTACGGCCATACACATTTTTCTGAGGTACTATATTACCCATCCCTCAGTCTCTAGGATTGATCCTTCAAAGGCAAAAAAATGACTTACCATTTATTCTCCCTTTCCTTGGTTTTGAGGAATAATCCCTCAAAACTTATTGATTCACCTTGCATTTGCACTCTCTTTTGGTCTCCAGATTTTCCCCTAGAAAATAACTCCTGCAAAACAAGAACATAAAATACTACTGCTTAAATGTTTGACAAGCTTTGAGAACTATCAACTCTCAGGTAATGCCAGCAATGGGCAAATGTGCACCTACCAATAACATTTTGGTTGTGTAGATTGTGGCATTGGGTGATCATTTCAAGAATAAGAACATTGTTCTTACCCATTTCTCTGCTCGCTACACACAAGAGGTACACTCTTGTCACTTTGGATTCCAAGTTCCTTTGACAAAGCATTTTTACTTTCACCACAATGCAGATAGTTCTCATTGGGAGCTGGAGAAATGTTTGTCAATTGCCATACTTGAATCAGTCTTGGTGCTAATTCTTTCTTGCAATTAATATGGAAAATTAGGTCTAGTATTTCTGTACCAGGAGAGAAGCACAGCCATCTTACAAGAAACTAAAAATATTCCATCCTACAATGTTTTCTGTAAGAGCTCACCTTATTGATTTACCGTGGCAGGATATTTTCAAAGCACTTAAGGACCTTCCTCCAATTCTGCAAGGCCGAGTGGTGGCATTAACAGAGGGATTTTGAAGCAAATGGACCATACGTCTATCAAAACAAGGTTCTCTTTGTCCCAAATCCATCATAATCTTGTAGCAAAAGATAGTATGCACCCCTTGAAAGGGAGATCTGATGAGGCTGCTTGGAATCAAAAAATTGGGTGTCAAAATCCTTTGTGTAGACCAAAATTCTACACTATACAAAAGTTTACTTTCATCATTTTGACATAAAATGGAGAAACTTCTGAGGATTGAAAACTTGGTAAAAGCCACATGATGTTTCTCAACACTTGGTCAAAAATTCCAACGAATCCTCCAAGTCATCAAAAGAAGATAGCACACAAACATGGTAACACTTTTGTGCAAAGTGATTTTGCACAAGTTTGGTTTTACTTTATTCGTAGGTCTCTTCTAGACATAAGGTCACCCTAGGGCCTTCTTAAGCAGGTAAAGCACTCCAAGAGATTCCATGGTGTGTTTGTAGGGCACCCTATATTCATGAATATCCCTCCTAGAAAACACAAGGAATCTTACACAACTTGAATTCAATTGAAATGCATATTATTTTAAAATTAAAGGTTTTCAATAGGTGTGTCAGCTAAAGCAATGACTTGTGTTGACAGTCTTCGGGAGCATCATTAATGACAGTCATCAGGACTTGCCACCAATACAACCATCAAAAGTAAGACTTACAAGGACACACTTTTGAATAAGCAATGGTCATCTCTAGCTTACAAATTTGCTCTGAAATTTGTGTAGATGAAGTTCCTTAAATTTTGACAAGAAAATCAACAATTTTTTGATTGACAACAGCCAAACCTAAACCCTATATATCAATGGAAATACTGTCAGTTGTTAGCCAATCCTAAACGGATTGATTGTTTATTGTCAGCAATTGACATTTTATTGTTTACAGTAGTGAGTGGAGGCCAATGTCGTATGTTAAATTATGTACTGAGTTTCTGTCACAAGACAGGCAGTGAGACTCAGCCCAGATGCAGCTGGCTGGCTCAACGAAACTTTAAAAAGTAAGCAGGGGAACAAACCAGGAAGGAAAATCTTTGAGAAGAACCAAACAAGGAAAAAGGAAGAGAAGGAAACAGGAAACAGGGAACTGGAGCAAGATCTCTGACCAAAACTGAGATTCGACCACACCTGACCACTAGACAAGATTTTCCATACCAATCAATCTCAACATTTTGCATATAATTCATCTCCAAATCAGAAATTGAATGGAAACAAAAAAGAATGAAGGAATTAACAATGATGCTACTTACGTCTGAGCAACTAGAATCTCTCAGACCCAATGAAGTCAAGCCAATGCCCCCCTTGCCTGTCGACCTGTCATTATAGCTCAACAGTTGCCATCGTGAAGCCCCTGATGTGCTTGGTGCCAGTGCTAGGACCTGTGTCACTTGGTTGCAGAATTGCTTGGCTTTATCTTCAATAACTGGAATACTTCAGACCCTGCTCCTGCTCATGAGTTCACGAACTTTGCATTCTCACAAATTTATTTCTGTCCTACCCTGCCATTTCAGTAGCTGCAGTTAATTTGTTTAGGAAAAGAGACGTCCATCATACACTTTCCTGCTTTTGCATCCAAGTGCCAACCCATGCCACCATTCCTCATGATGGAAGACCCAACAGGAGAGGAGTGACTCATTCTACCAAAACAATTGTGCATGTCCTCAAGCTGAAGAGAGCAATAGAGACAACCTGCTCTCTGTCTCATGAATATCAGAAACACAAAAGGTGTCAAACATTGAGAACCCATATAGGAACAGCAGTCTGTTGGGTTCTTCTCAAAAACAAGCAAGTTACAATGATAATAGAAAGGAGGAAGATACAAGCCAACAATGCCTATGAGAACCTTGGCCTTGCCACCAAGCCCCTAAGTTGGGCATCATCCATTATGTGGAGTTTAAAATAGAGAGACCTGTATGTCTTCAAGAGTTGACATTGAACAACAACCTCCAGTGGGAAATAATTAATACTAAGACTCTGCCACTACAGAATGAAAACATGACAATGACAGTAGTGACTACTATGATGACAAGTTGACAGTTATTGACACATAGGGATGCACATCTGCATCACCCCCAGCAAGGCCCATCATGCCTGAATCTTCATCAGACTTCCAAAATGCACTGCAATCACCATGTTTGCCCTTTCAGTATTCAAACCAAAATTTCCATCCGTGCCTTCAATGTCTCAAACCATTTGACATCATTATTGATGCTGCAGATGTCACAAGCATATTGTGGTTTCACATCTATAGAAAAATTTACCAAAATGCAGACATTTTGCACAAGTGCTTTGCATACCTATTCCTCCCATCAACAAGATTCTCAAGTGTTGTGCGCACTCTTTTCTCATTTTTTGCACTTGGAGCCAAAACAGCCGCCTGAAGTCAACACAATGTTTGCAACAGCAGCATGTTAGAGTAACGAAGTGACATTGGTAAATATGCAATTAGGAGAAACTGCTGTTGGTGAACACTTGATACTAACCAGAAACCGTGGGGGAAGACCATATCTCAAAATGCTCTCTGTAAAGACACGGATTGCACATATGTGCATCCATGAGCTGAAAACCTGCACAAGGAGATGTTCACAATGCCTTGGAGTTCAGTAAAATCCATGGCAAGTTTTCCTCTGTTTCAATTCCAATGCATCCTGTCACTTCTCTGAACATGCCAATATTGTTCAAGAAACATCATATCCTAGAAGTTAGTTCTTAGAAACACATTGAGCATTATAGTTGATTCCAGATTCCACATGTGACCTTAACAAGACCCTCTTCACTGACAATAATTTTGCTGGACACAGTTCATTCAATGCGTCCTCCCCAACTAAAATGTGTCTTTCCACCTTGGATTCACAAGGAAACATGATTGCTCAAGCAAGGGAGGACTTCCTGCTAGGTAACTGATGCGCGATATTGCAATGGATACCTCTCCATAACTTGCATAACACCACTGTAGCAGAGTACTCTGTAACATTTCTTGGTCATGCTGCAGATGGTCTAGATCTTCCTTTCGTTGTGTCTGGCCTTCTGGATCAAACTCAAAATCTCGAACCTGATTTTAGGTTTCTTGATTAGAGTCAGAGAGTAAAATATGAATTGTTAAATTTGCATCATGAACCCTAAATTAAAAAAGACAAATATGCTATATGAAGCAGCATAGCCCCCAGCCCACCTGAAAACCCTTCTCACGAGCAGATGTCTTAAATGTGTCTGCCACCTTACGAAACAGAGTCACCGTATACAGTGCATACTCATTGTCCTCTGCTAATTTCTTTGTCGACCGTGGGACCTGCAGCAGACCATAGTGTCATAACATGGACAGCTACACAAGCAAAAAAACTGAAGCATGTGATAACACAACACCTGGAGTACCATTGTCATGAACCCAGGTTGGTGTTCATAACAGACAACATTTTGTCACTGATCACAGAACTCAACAATGCATAAGAAGTATGACCTGGAATTATTGACACTGTTGTAGCTCACCACATACCACAAAAGAAGAGAGTGTCTCATAGTGAGATAGCCAATCCTTCTGTGAATACTTGGAAACCACCACCAACAGAGTGACCAAATGCTCAGTGTTGACAACATCATCAGCTTTTACCAAGTCTGACAGATCCCGCACTGCCATGCTGTCCAGTTCAACATTAGCTCCACTTTGTCAGCAACCTCATTGTTCACAATGGCACATGTGGAGTTCCATTTCCAGACAAGATACAGAAAAAGATTACATTAACTGTAGGGATGCTGTACATGATTGCAGTTACAGTACATTCAAGCATGCTTGGCACAGCATTAAATACCTCCCATTCTGCTTTCGAAGAATAGTGCTCAGTTGTGTTTTCACATTGCTGTACTCTGCTACTCTGACCTGCAAATGCACAACACCTCCCTCTCATGATGCAGCAACACAGAGATCAAAAAGGTTAAAGCTAAACTTTTACACCAATTAAAAATCTGACAGGAAGATGGCCATTGTTGCATCTTTAGTGGTAGTCCATAAACTCCACAGCTGCAATTTTTTATGATAGCAGCTGAACTCATAGTGAGCGCCACAATGGTATCTGAACCATCCACCTGAATTAAATTCAGCAAAATGATGTATTTCCCATCACGTGAACAGAATGCTTGCAGATTCTTACCCTCACATTATCATACTGCTTGTTTCAGCACTGTAAAACACAACAGAGCTAGGTTGTAGGCTTTGTGCACCTTCAGATCATCTTCAAGCTTAGCCACACTATCTTGAATAGCATCTACAACCTCCCTCAGAGGTGTCACGGTAGGATACTTTGCTTCATCCCAACTGAACCTGCAGTCAACTGGATCTTCAGTTTCACTTGAAGCACTGCTGGTGCAGATGCAAGCCAATCACACCACTTCAAAGAGACATTTCTGTTCATCTGATCCTCCCACATAACAGTTTTCCAGTGGCAAGCTATTTACTAGATACACAGCATTACAAGCTAAATTACTCAAGTCTGAACTTTCTTCCACCTCAGAACCAGAACTTGTGGTGATTGAAGCTGGCCTACTGAATTTAAATACCTCTCAGATCCTTGCCAAGGACAATACAAACAATTCAAGGTTTGTGAAACCTTCTGCATTATCCAGATTCGCCCATGTGCGCACACCATTCAAGACAGACACAGACCCAATCATCAAGTGGCTGGCTGCACTCCTCTTGCAAGAGAAATATGCTCAAATGGAAACACATCTTTGTGGTACCTATCTAGAACTCCTCCGTGTATGTTCTGGCCTTCCAAATGTGTGAATGCTATTGTCTAAGGCAGCCCAGAGATGCAACTAAGTAAGATGGCATGCTGGAGTGTTGTCCTTCTCAGTTCTCAAGGCAATGCAAAACATCAGAAGGAAGCTACGTAATATCCCCCAAAGTCAAAGCTTCAAGGAGTTGTCAGGTGAGAAGAAATCAGAATAAGGGAACTGTTTGGTTTCTCAGATTGGAACCTGGTGACATAAGAATCGATAGGAACACCATCCACAGCAAGAGCACTTGAATCTGCAATTGCCACACGCTCCAGCTCATCAATCTGCCTCTTCACCTTGTGTGTCACTCCCTCCACGACTGAGTTTGCCTACAGAGAGAAATCATCTTCATAAGCCTAATGTAAGAATTTCCAAGTTTCCTGCAGCATTCTTGATAAAAGGAGTGTGAATCACAGGAACACAAATTAAAGATCTGTACAAATTAAAGCAGACTCTGCATTAGTTTCAGAATGCAACTGCGAGTAAAAGAAGCGCGATAATGAGCACTAGATTTCTCTCTCACCTTTGTTAAGTCATCACTGAGGGCCAGTAAAGAGTCCAATGTGCCGACCCGCAAATCTGGAATATGAAACTGCAAAAAATACCAAAACCTTCAGCATTCCATCCTTCATAATTACAGCATATTGTGAGCACCACAACCCCCCACCCTTCTAAGAGCAACTCCATCAATGCTGAGTATGTGACCCTGCAAATTAAAATTAGATGAAGTCAAAACATGCTGAGCAAAATGGCTTTGGCCAAACATTTTTGCACAGTTTGCTGAGGCTGGTAAAAGGCACATCAAAGCCTAACACCTGCCCGAGAAAAGTGTAATAAAGATGATCTGACAGCTGCTCCCAGTTTCTGTTTGGCCGACCATAATGATTGGTCCAGGTGGTTTGCTATTAGTAGTCTCCCACCTATTTGCAGTCTCATTTGTAGTTGGAAAAAAGTAAATAAATAAACTTGGATGTGAGAAATATTCTTGCAGAGAGCACCGCTTGAGATGCTCTTATGCTAATAATCGAAGCATTATTACGAAAACCTCCATGCTCCGCATACACCATGAAAAACCTCGTTAAGAATCAAAAGCTGCGCATAAACCGCCATACTGGATGCATTGCCACACCAATTTCAGATCCGTAATAAAGCCAAACAGCACAACATGGATCCTCACAAGACGAAATCTCCTCAATAGGCCGTTTCAAAAGCTTCGCACAAACCGCTATACTGGATGCGCTGCCGCAGCACTTCCAGATCCGCAATCAAGCGAAACAACGGCAAATGAATCCTGACAAGAAAAAATCTCCTCTGAAGGCCGTCTGTAAGTCTGTCCGTATTTCTTGCCCATAAGCTTCCCAGATCATAGGTTGGAATACGACAAACAAACCAGCTGATACAAATCCTGAGCATGAGAAGAAAAAGCTCCGAGATCTAATAGTAACTCCGGTTCTTAGACATTGGGACGCTACCTTGTAAGTGGGAATATCGAACGCAATTTTTGAGATGTCCCGCTGCAAATTCTCCCATGTGGAAGAAGACGAAGCCGTCAATCCTTGCAACGGCAACGAAACTAAAATGTACTTGGAAACTGCCATCGCCGCCCTTGTTGTTTCCCTCAATTTCCACAAAACTTTCCACAAACTTTCTCCCGACTCACCAGCCAAGCCCGCGCTCCTTCTCTTCTTCTCTCCGCCGGAAAGCGCCCTCAGAATCCCTCGCCTCCTTGCTGCAAGAATCTGGAATGATGATGCATTTTTCAGAAGCGAGAGGAGAGGAGAGGAGAGGAGAGGAGAAAGGGAAACTACGACTCTTGTGGGCTAGTGGCGTCGTGTTCCTTGCGCGGAAACGGAAGCGGCGAAGATCCGTGCGAGAATATCGTGCACATTTCGAACCCTCGACCTCGCCAAGCAGCCTTTTCTTTTATTTTATTTTCTGGCTACGTGTTTCAAAATGGCTAGAAATATGGTTTTTTTCCTGTTTTCTATCGCCACATTTCTACAGTTTTTTTTTTGGAAATATTGACAGATTTCTCTATTGGGTCCTAGCCAGAGTGCGTTTTTTTTTGTGTGCCGAAATTTGGCAACTTGGCGGATTTTTTCCAGGAAATGTAAAAACACACACCAAAATTGTGATTTTGAGGGATCTTTTGCCATTTTTCGAAATAAAAATAATAAAATTAGCGGCATCTATGGCCACAGTGAACCAGCACTCACCAGCACACCATCCACTGGATGCCTGTTATTACTCAGTTGTGGATGAACCTCAACTGAGTTAGTATACGGTTTCACCTTGGTAACCAATTATGTAAGAAATAGGTCTCAAACATAGGTAGATAGGTTAGGAAAATAGATAACTACTAGGTAAGTCGATGGTTTATACATATGTAAGGGCTGTTTTTACTACCTACCGAAAAACAACGTGCTTGTGGGTTGTTAGTAGGTAGGTAGTTAAAAAAAGCAACACAGGTAAGCACCGTGGTTAGCTAAGGAACTGGAACCCAACCGAAAACTGTTTCCTGACCACTTATCATTCATCCATTATGGTGCGCTGGTGGGTGCTGGATCACTGTGGCCCGCATCTAGACCTAAGCACTTCCTAGGTCGCCACTTGTAAGAGCATTTTGTAAAAATGAAAAAAAAAACACACAAAATTTGTGATATGTAGGGACTTTTCCACCATTTTTGAAATAAAAATAACAAAATATAGCCACATCTAGACCCAGGCACTTCCTAGGTTGCCACTTGTACCAGCACTTTGGAAAAAATGCTACAACCCACCTAGGACAATCACCATTTAATTCTAATTAATGCTGATTTTTTTCCAAATTCCAAAACCCTGGTTCTAGCACGTAGCCAAAAATGTGAATGAATCTCAAACTCTTTTACTTTCATATCTTACTTATAGCCAAATTTGGTTAAATTTTATTGTGCATGATTACTAGTTCAGCTACATCACAAATATGGGGGGAAAACCTAGTTGCCAAGAAATAGCCAAGCAATAAATTTTCTAAGTGAAATTTTGCAACATGATGACCCAAAAAATTAAACCCCCCTTGCGACAATTACATAAATAGGCTTTTTTGGGGGGAAAAAAATGACCTTTTGTCACCACATTCTTAGGGAAAAAAAACAAGTCGCCATGTTTAGACAATAGGTTGTAACATGTCACCAAAATATAGCATGATTCCTAAACTTTTTTACTTTCTTCCCCAACATGTAGCCAAATTTGGTGAAGTCTTCTTTTGTATGATAACCAACCAACCTACTTCACAAATCTGAAAAGAAAATACATTGATGCCAAGCTTTTACATATTTATCTTTCCTTCTTTCAATGTTCTTGCTCTTGTTTATTGTACACCTATTATGAATAAGTATGCCTACTTGTAGGTGTAAGATTTCTACCACTCCTCAGGAGGACCTGTATGAAGCTTTTTCATCCTAGGCCTCAAGACTATTAATGTTTAGGGTCATTTAAATGAGGATCCAAAGGGAAGGTCCAACAAAATGGAGCAATCCTATTGGTTGATAATCATAAATTGGATTTTCAAATGAAGATTCATAACCAATTCAAGTCAATTTGAGGCCTCATTTACATGACCATTTAGTTAGGAAGTTCAATTGGTTTAGACTAGAAAATGAAGTTAAAATGAAAGCTCATGGTTTGAAAAACCAAGATGTTAGCTTGGGTCCAAGGTTTTTTAAAAATTGTTTTTGTTGTTTTTCATTTTTTTCACTTTTTTTAAATTTATTTTTTAAGTTAAAATTGTGCAAGAATGGGAGACATTGTTGAAAAGCACACCTACCATTTCATTTTTTACTACATCTAGTGTTGACATGGTTGGATTTTGTACATCATGGTTAGATTTTATGTAAATTAATAAAGAATTGAGACATTGAAATTTTTTAGAAGTTCCAAGGGCAAAATGTTGAAATTGTAAAAAAATTCAAGACAAAAATTGCCTAATTTGTTGAAATTGTAAGTTGACAAATGTGAAAATAAAATAATTGTTGTATCCACATGTCTTGAAGTTAGAACACAAAGAACTTGCAATCATATGAAAATTCAAAAACTTTTATATAAAAGCATGTCAACAAAAAAAAACATAATATAAAATATTAAAATCTACAATCTTAAAGTAACACAAAGCTTCAAGCCATAGCACACTTGAGCATTAATCTTGCAATCTCATCATCTTTCAAGATCTCCTCTAACTCCTAATCTTCAACATGCTCCTTTGGCATGTCAAGATAATCACTAACAAACTTTTTGCATTTGCCCTAAAATTAGAACTGTCACTCGCACAAGCCGTCCAAATTTTAGTATTGAGAAAGTGTTCAAATCAAAACTTGATATGCCAACAGCTCCCTTGCCCTAATATTAATTCAATTCACTACTTGGTTGTAAAAAGACCACAAGGTAAGATAATTTCCCTAAAGGGAAAGAAAAGCAAAACATGAACAATTTTTCTCCAATGAAATGATCCATGTTTTTTCTACTTTGGCATCCACTAGACATGAACATTGTTTTAAACTCCATCATGAGAACTTCACACAATGCTTTGTATCCTACACAAGTCTTTCAATCAAAACAAGTTGTGAAATTTAAAAGATGATTTTGTAAATATCACATTTGTCCAAATTTTCTGGGTTCAAGTTTTTCTAATTTCATCCATTATCTTGAACTTTCTTAACCTTCCAACATACTGAATTTTCATCCATTATCGAGCTTTCTAAAAGGTCTCGGGCATTTTACACAAGTTGACATTTGAAGAACTTGTTTAAAAACTGAATACTGCAGTACCTTGGCAACTTTGACACTGATTATATTATTTTCAGAAATGTTGAAAAAAAAATTTTAATTCAAAAACCAAACTTTTAAAAGGAAATTTAAGAATATTTGAGAATATTTTTGGAATTGTCTACCAAAGCAAAACATGACTTTATTTTTTAATATCATAAAATCATTCAGATTCAAAAGCATCAAGCTCAACTTTTCATGTTCGGCATATTGTCATATAGCAACATAAATACCAATGACACCAGCATATAATTCATTGAAACTGTTTTAGTGCTTGCCCTTGTGTGTCTTTTGATTTTGGCACAAAAATAAAATAAAATTAAGAACAGTGATTATGAATCCTAGAAACTGCTCTTATTTCATTTATTTTTGAAATGTTCTATCTTCTGGCTGAATCTTTTTGCATTATCCTAATGTCTTGAACTAAAACCAAAATTCACATGCTAATGATCCATACAAACCCATAACAAAAAAAAAGCTAGACTGGTATAGACTGGTATAGTCAATTTAAGAACAAAAACTTGTACCTTCCCTTTCTTTCTTTAGTTGATATGCTTCAAGCGACTGGTGGAGGTTTTGGTACTTAGTGGTTCCCTTACCTCCTTGCGGGCCACTTCTTTTGGGCTGTTTGCTTGCCTGGACTTTGGTCCTTGCTCCTTGTTTCTTTTTCTCTCCCTTTCTTGGGTGCTTTCTTTTTATAAAGTTTGGCAGGGTTTCATCAAAAACTTGTAAGTTTTTTCCTGTTTCAAACCCTACTTTCTTCCCAAAAGAAAGAAGATTTGTTGACCAACATATTGTTTATCAAGAGCTTCATAGAAAAGTGAGAAGATAACACTTCTTTTTTCTGAAGGAGAACCAAGATGATTAATATATATCTCTTGCATTTTGTTGGACTTTGAACTCATCTTCAATGCCTTGACTTGTCATTCATTACTAGGGCAAGATCTGAGATCTTGTAACATCACCAACAGCTATGAGTACTTCCTGAGTTCCACAACTCTGTTGGCTGGAGGATATTCCCAAAACATGGAGCCCGACACCATGAGGCCTGACTTTTCTATCACCAGCTCATCCTAGGCAGTATTTTGGGAATGCTCCACCCTTAGGCTTTATCCTCCACGTAAGGTTTCTTTCTGCTTTAGTTCAATGAAAAGAAATTTCTGACAGTGCTTTATGTACTGGAAGACCCATGGTCCAGGGCATAACCAGAATTCATGTACTACCCTCAGCTTTACATACTGTAAGGCCCATGGTCCAGGGCATAACCAGAATTCAAGTTTGACTCTCAGCTATTGCCGCAGGTGGTACACTTATTCTGGTTAACACCCTGGACTTGGCGCATTTCCTACCTTGAAATCTCATTTGCTCTCTCTCCTGTGACCTTAATTCATAATGATCACACAAGGTGAAATTTACATGTACTTCTGCACTCCAAACTTTATTGGTGTGAACCTGACGTATTGAGAATTGAAACCAAAGTACAATTGAAAACCATAATATTAAACAGTAAGTTATGAAGCTTTTGAATTATTAGCAACATACACAAGCACCCAACTTAGTCAAGTTTCCCAAGTTGGAAAACTTGAGGGCAGTTGAAAATTATGTGCACCAATTTAGAGGGAATAGGCACTCAATCTTGTCAACTTCAGTTGACATCTTTTACATGCATAATACACCCCACTCAACGTTGAGCATGCTGCAACCTCCAAGTGCAGCAAACAGCTTATTATATATCTTCATGTACTTGGAAAGGTGCCACTAATTGGATGTGGCCCTCACTCAAAATCATGGTCACCTGTGCCATCTGCCATAACAACATGGAACACACATTTTGACAGTTTAGTGGCTCCTTGTTAACTTGCTAGTATGACAGATGTTTTGCATCAGAAACAAGGCTTGACAGGCTTGGTAAGAATCCAAGGCTCTTATCATCCATGTCAAATCCATTGTGAGATTTGTATGTACTTTGCACTTGATCAAAAAATGTGCCCAAACATTGAAGATTGATGACAAAACCAAAGAAAACTAAGACTAAAACACAATTTGGATAGCAGCAAAGCAAAGGAAAGCAACATGAGGAGAAGCTTTTGATCTACCATGTCCGTTTTCAAAAGTCAAGAAGAAAGTGACAATGGAAACTTTGAACTTCATTCATGTACCATGAGTGCTGGTGGAAGCAGAGCTGTACAGTGGAGTGTGTGCCACTGATTGATCATGATCCATGTGCATGAGCTGTGAGGTTTTCTTCTGAACCAGGGTGAGCATGTTCAAGAAGCCATTGCTACGTGAGGGTGTCAAGCTCTGCTTCAGTCCCAACATGTGAATAAAGCTTGGGCTCACACGTAGCACTTCCTCAGCTGTTGCTCCTGACAACCCCTCCACCAGAAGGGCCGCCAACCCTTTTGTCAACAGTGAGTCTGCTTCTGCCTCAAAGAAAAATCTCTTGTCAGATCCAATAGAAGGGGCAATCCAAACCTGTGAGACACAGCCTGGCACTTTGTTTTCTGGGGTCAGGTGTTGCTTCCCCAGTGGTTTCAACTCCCTGGCAAACTGCAAGAGCCGCTCATACTTTGCTCGTGGTTCCTGCTCTCGTTGAAATAACCGCACTATTTCCTGCATCCTCGCTGGAAGGTCCTCCACCCCATGAGATCCTCTAGCACCAACACCTCCTGAAAGTCTTGAATTTCGAACAGCTTGACCCACTCTTCTAAAATGTGGAACAGCTCCACCTGCTTTTAAACCTTGCAGACCTTTGGATGAAATTGGAATGGGCTTCAATGGGGAGGCCAGGATTGTTGATTTGGAACAGGAATGTGGCAACCAACAATTTGTGAGCTTGGTTCTGGACATCTGGGGACAGCAAGATAAGGGCAGAGGTTGTGACACTGAAGGTCGTGAGGGCAATGTGTGGGAGAACCCAGTAGGTGCTAGTTTGCAAGCTGTAGCTGCTGCAACTGCCATGGCTATCATACAAGATTGTGCAAATCACAGGTTTGTGTTTCTCAGAGTGGAAACAAAGAACAGGGAAGGGGTGGGTAGGGGTCACAAGTGCTTGCAACTGGAACTTTTCATAACCTGCATGTAGTGAGCACTTTGCCTAATGAGAATCCACTTGTGCCCCATGTCCAGAAATCACAAGCTTGATAGAAACTGACATAGGATAATTGCACTGAAGGAAAATTTCCTAGGCCCTTCAGACTGCTCAATAGGTGAAATGACAACTTATCCATGTACGAACATCAGTTGCAATTCAAAATCAAGACATGGACATCATATGTAACAAGCAATGAAATCACAAGGGTTTTCATATCTCTGCTTGTCTCTAACCAAGACAAATACACATAACAGCTATGGAAATTAATATCCAAAGAGGGTAGATATAGGGAACAAAGTGAACAAACACCAACTGGTTTACAGGCACACATCTTCTCCAAGCTCCAACCATTAAGTGGGACCTTGTTAACCTGGATGGAAGGTGGGAAGTATGCAAGTTACCTCTTGAGCTTCTTCTCTTGACTCAAAGATCAACAGTTCAACTTTGGTGCCTGAAAAACTCCAGGAAGACAGCAACTCAGATCAAAGTAATGTTGGCCTCCCTGCCCCTAGCACCTTCTGTTTCTGAAAAAAAAGGAAAAAAACACATTAGCTTAACAGTAGATCCTTTTGGTCACATATCATTCTCTTTCTCTCCATATCCACAGTCCACAGATGTGACAAAAATCAAAAGCCTGGGCATGGATACAAATTCTATAGAATGGAGATCAAGCCATTGCAATCCTACCAGATCGTGATCTTCTAGAAAAACAAGCACGACATCATTAGTAGCCCAAGCAACCTACAATATTATGACCAGCAAAAGTCTATCAATTGAACCACCCTCCTCCTCCTCCTCCTCCTTCTCCTCCTACTTTGTTCTCCTCCTCAGATTCCGTGACTTCCCAGTACACTAAACATGCAGTAGGAAAGGCACAACACAAGAGAGCTGAGAAGAGTAGGACAAATACTCACATCACACAAATGATTGGATTCTTGGGGGACTAAGGAAGGACAGGCATTGATGATAACTACAACAGCATAGTTGTACTTCCCTCCGCCAGGAGCACCAGCAATATTTGAACCGACATGTCAAATCCATTGCAACTTGTCCAGGTGCATGCGTCATCTGTCTGTATGAGAACATTAACAGGGTATCAAAGTGGTAGTAAGAGGAGGAGGGCCCCGTACTACTACAAATCACAGCATAATTATAACAACAGGCGGCCGACGAGGAGCAGGAGGAGGAGGAGTAAACGACAAAGCTGATGACAAGAAAGAAGAAGAAGAATAAAGGAGTCTTGTTGTACGTGACCCAGCCAACGATTGCCATGATAAATCTCTGACTGGACTTTTGGAGGCAGAGCCCGCGAAACCAAAAAGCGATGTGCGTGTCCCCACTCCATGTCTCTGAGCGGTCTGCAGCCTCTCTGCCCTTGTCCGTCGAGCTTTCCCCTCGCTCGCTCGCGTACGCGCCTAGTGCAAGTGCGAAGCTAGGAAGAAGACAAAAGCAAAAACCCGAAACAAAACAAAAGGGGCAGGGCAATGGCATGCAGAAACACTGTATGCACATGGGTAGCCAGCTGCAGGTCCCATACCGACGAGTTTATTACCACTGTGCCAAAGGCTATCTATCTATATTTTATATATTTGAAGCCCTTTTTTGTAGAGTTTCCCTATGGGAACCACCCCCCCTCCCATGCTGGGTTTTTTGGCCTCGCCTACCAAGGCAAGAAGGATATTGTGTTTAGATTCATTATAGAGTATTATAGTAGCTTACTAGTTGGTAAACCCATTTTGCAAGCAAAATGATCAGGGGAAAAGTTTTATCACCTTTGAAACATTCCCCAAAAAATTCCTTTTGATTGGCCACATTTGTGATATACTACAGAAATTGTGA
>Ga0116227_10007616_pt1 | contig 20997 bp, 13 predicted proteins | sample S1TSphgellanicum_FD_89693 | JGI IMG/M metagenome (GOLD analysis project Ga0116227, IMG submission 89693) | Host-associated microbial communities from peat moss isolated from Minnesota, USA - S1T2_Fb - Sphagnum magellanicum MG | ecosystem: Host-associated > Plants > Peat moss > Unclassified...
CACTACTTCTTTGCAATTCATTTCAATACATGAGAATTTCATCTCAGCCTCCCTTGTGCATTGTGATATATGTGTGTGCATGCATCTCTTTGATTAGTTTCTACCTTTAATTGGTTTTAGGCTGTTTATTTAGTAGAGTTTCCTGCGGATTCACACCTTTATGACATTGTATGTCACGACACTACACGTCACGACATAGGACATAACTAGGGTACCTAGCTAGTATAGGTAATGACATGTCACTTTTTACTAAGCCCTTGGAAGTTTTGACTAAGGATGTCAATTTAAAATTCATTTTTACTAAATGTCCCTTTTGACACATAGTCAAATAGGTAACTTTAATCAAGTTGACTAATCAAATGTTACACATGCCATTCATGTTTGAACCTTTAGTAAAAAAATACATGTCCATTAGTCATAATGGACAATGCAATCAATTTGGATAGTTTTTAAAATCATGAATTTTGTGGTGATGTGACCTTCATGAAGACCATGTTTTGAACAATAAATAAAACCATTAGACACCTATTTAACTAAATTTAATCATGAGGGCCAATGGTAATTTTTTAAAATAATATAAAAATTTCCAAAAATTCCAAATGTCCATTTAAATCCAACATCACCATTGGACCAAATAAAATTTACTCAAAATAGACCATGTTGAAGTATAAATTGTAGGTAGGTAGGTAGGTGATAAATAGGTTTGGGGTTGTTAATGAATTGATTGGAAGTAGGTAAGTAGGTAGGTACATAGGTAGGCAAGCAAACATGTAGATAAGTATGTAGGTAATAGGTGGGTATGATAATTAAGGTAGGTAGGTGTATCACAACATTGAATATCTACTTATTTATAATTACCTACCTTCATGCCTACCTAAACAAGTAATGTGGTCAAATATGAAATAAACATGCATTCATAATAAAATGTTGACAAATTTTATTCATTTATAAAAATGTAGTGCATTGGTTAAAGACTTGGTTCTTCTTCAACAAGGTGAGGGGTTGAACTCCTAATTATGTCATCTTAGCTATGCATGGTAGGGTAGGTAAATAGGTTTAGTAATTAACTAGGTTAGGTAATTATTTTGTTAATATTTTATTTTTATCATTTTGATAGTTAGGTAGATGTTTTCACAAATTATACTCAAACATGGTAGTTCAATTTCCAAATAATATAATTGTTAAAAGAAACTACAAATTTTTTATTAATATTAAATGATTAAATAATATATTTGTGAAAAAATAGATGTTGTCATTGCAAAGTGCAAATATATTATAAAAATCCTTCAAATACTTGCAAAACTTGATGAAGTACTTAATTATATATTGAATATGAATTGATTATACCATTTCAATTACACTTTAAAGTTTGATTCATGTGATTTCACAAAAATATATTTGGACCACTTTTTCATTCTAACAAACATAAGTGTGTTGAAAAAAAAATTGAAATTTTATTTTCATTTGAAATATAACAAAAACTATGTTGGAGGCTTTTGTATCAAAATCTATTTTATATGTTTATCAAAATGTTAAATGAAATCAAAGAAAATTGCTTCCAAAATAATACAAAATGTATTGAACAAAACATATTTTCTTGCCTAAAGTAGCGTCACCCCCCCAATGTCATGTGCTTTCACCCATAGTTAATTGGCTTAATAGGCAATTAGGTACATATTTAAAAATTTAATATGGACCATATATTTTGTAGTTTAAAAAAATCCACCATGAATGTAGTCGTGGAAATGGTATATGGAATGTCATAAATGACTAATGCCACCATAATAACTACATGCATAAATGACAAGTTTGATTTTATTACATGACTATGTAGTCATGGAATCATATGACTAAATTTGTAGTCATATTTGTAGTAATAACAGGTAACTTATGGGTCCAAATGGGCTAATAGGAACTGACACCCCCTTAGGTGACTACTTTTGGGGGAATTTTTAAAAATATTCTTTAAAAAAATCTTCCAAAAAAATTTAATAAAAAAAAAACCATTTTGTTAAGGTTTGTGTTAAAAATTTGTCATTTTCAAAGTTTTCCAAGTCCATTTACAAGTTCATTTACTACTATAAAACAATGGTTACAATTTTTTTACATTACTTTTGAAAGTCCAAATGTTAATGAAATAATTTCATATTTTGGCCATATATATAATAAGATATTAAATTTGATAATGTGCAAAACTTTGAACTTATTTTTCAAGTTAAAATTATTTTAAAAAATTTGTGGCTTAAAAAACACAAAATTAAATAGTGGTTACAAGTGTTTTTGGTTCCTATTAGCATAATTTCACCCTTATGATGTAATGCACATGATTTTAATTTTCAAAATGAAAATCCATTTAAGAGTGTGAGGACTCACTTCCTTGCACTCTCTTGTTTTGCTTTCCTTTTCATGCTTTAGCTTTGGTTGTGAGCCCAAAATTAGGGTCATACAATATATTGGTATAATTGTGTGGTGAATGTTTTGATAATTGGTTGTTGGGTCCCATTGAAATTAATGAATTGCATATGAACACGTGTTTTATGCAAGCTATTAAATGGATTAAATCATAGTTATTATTTTTTCAAGCACATCTATGAAAAATGTTAATACAAACCTACATAGAGGGCACCATTTCAAGTGGAATGAGAACTTATTGTTTGTTGAGTTTTTTCAACATGAAACATTAGGTGTTTGAGTTTATTTAGCACGTGTTTATTACAAAAAATATATATTTTGTTTATTGGGGTTCGAATGTAAGGTTTTAGGGTTTTAGTGTTAGGTTACATGTGAATGTCAAGGTACATAAAAAAAATGTTGTGCATGCTTGTAAGTTACAATTTTTGTGGCTAACAACATTGTTTAGTTGCAAATGTTTGTTGGAACCACAACAAACATTTGTAACCAAACAACGTTGGTTAATCCAAGTTTTGCCTTCTCTTTTTTGGAAGTGGTAGTATTGTTATTTTAAGTTTTTTAGCTAGGAAATCAACAATTGTAAGCATAAAATTGGATACATTGTTTAAAATGTTTGTTCCTTTTGGATCTTGCCCAAGTTCAAATACTACTATTTTAAAAGCCTCCATTTATATTATCGTAACTTGCATCTAACATTGACATTGATGAGCACAAGTCTTTTGTCCTTATTGTAGATGTAACCAAAAACATTAATGTTGAATGAAATTTCAAAGAAATTTCTAGTACGCATGGGCAACAAAGTTCCCATGGGTTGAACTTGTTGTAGGGAAAATGGTAGGATGCACCACAGGTGCAAATAGGAAAATAAGAATCAACCTTGTCACTTTGAGTGATTGTTTTTCTACTACTTAAAAGTAGTGGGAATGTTTGTTAACATGATGCATGGAAAATTGTGATTGGTTACCAAAAGGTCATGGATTAAAAATCCATGATTTTATAATTACAAAAAAAAATTGTGACGAAAAGAAATCAAACAATAATATTTTGTAAAAGTGTAAATAATTATTGTACATGATTATGTCATTTTGAAAGCAAGGTTGTCAAATTCAATGTGACACACCCAAATTGCATTTGTTTGAATGTGTTAGTTTCATTCATCAAGACAAACGTCAACCATTTCTTTTGGCAACTAAATTTTTTGAGTCAAAATTAGTTTCCACAATCGGCAATTGAAATTTTTCAATCACCAAATTGGATGAAAGAAATTTTTTGGTCACCACCCAAAAAAATTGGTCTCTATCCAAAAATGTTTTGGGCATTGCCCACGACTTTTTAATTGGATGATCAATAATGGTTCGATTTCCACCATCGATCTAACAACTAAATTTTTTTATATTGTTGCCTAAAAAATTTGGCTGACAATTTTTTATCATTAGTTTGGGGGAACTAAAAATTTTGGTTGCCAAATTGAATGATCAAAAACTTGGCGATTGAATTTTTTGAGCAATGAATTTTTTATCACCGCCCAAAAAATTTCAACCATCCAATGGACCATGGTTTAATCTCCACCATTGATCTAATAATTGAATTTTTTTTTATACCCAAAAAAATTCAATCACTATTTGAAAAACATTCGATCATTGTTCGAATTTTTTTGGGATCACCAGCTATAAAATTTTAATTGTCATTGAACTATGGCAACTGAAAGTTGTTTTAGTCACCACATAGTCTAGGGTGACGAAATGATGGTTTAAAGTCGCCCTTAACTATTTTTTGAGTAGCACAACGTCGTGTTGACTTTAGGTTGACCTATATTGACCTTATTATAATGTGATGTTAGGTTGCATCAGGCTATGTCTGTGTTGCATCTTGACGTATGATGGATGACATGTGTGTTAATGCTATGGCAACCCTATCTGAAAGTATTTCAAATCTTTTTTAAAATGAAAAAACATTGGTTACAATGTTTTATGATTATTTTTTAAAGCATTTATATTCATTAAATTCTTTTTTTTAAATCACATATTTTGATTATATATTTGAAACATTGTCATGTAAACATATTATAGACTTGTAGCTTTAGTATATTTTTAACACAAAAAAAAACCAAACATTGGTTACATTTGTTATGGCTTGCATTAATGTGATTACATCCTCATTTGAACTATAAAATTTGCATTGAAGTTAGGATGAGGAAAAGCTATCGGTGCCAATGTTGAATGGGCTCCACAAACATAATTAGATGAAAAAGTGTAAGTGCATTAAATTTGGATAGAAGGTACGCATGACTATTACACCACTTCTAATAGTTAACATTCAAAAAATGTTCATATCTATGGCATTATATGTCTTAATTATGTGATCAACCAAATGCTAAATGCAAAAAAAGGTTTAGAAGAAAAAAAAAAACCTTAAATTTGTTATTTTGTTTCATCTTACAATAAAGTAAGTTGACAATATATTATGTGTGCTTGCAAAAGTTTTTTGAATTTTTAAAGGTTGAAAAACTACCTAAGATACATTGGAATGATTTTAATGGGTGGGGAATGGTAGACCATATGCTCAAAATAATTTTGATTATAACCTCCACACATGTTGTTCAAAAGGTAAGATTCATATCCTTGAGTTGTGATGAGTTCATAATAGTTGATAACTAGAGTTGAATATCAATTCATTGTTATGTGGTTGAAGATTAGAAAAGGGCACCCATATGCTTGAATTTGTAAAGGGTCATTGAGGGAGATGGGTCTAACAACATGACTACCACATTGGGAAATTATGTAATTACTTTCGAGGGATTGTGTGAAAAGGATTTGGCATCAAGTTGGGTTGCTTTGGTGTGGATGGTGTGGATGTTTTTTAAGGTATGACAATAGGGGTGACAATATAGTTGATAAGGAGACATGCATCATTTTGTCACTAACATCCATTACATGGCACATATGTCGTGACCTTAACTTTGAACTTGTGACCAAGGCTAAAACATGAAAGGAGGATTAGGTTAAAAGAATGCCCCTTGATTTTAACACATTCTTAAAAACATGAAATAATGAATCCCAACACTCTCAAATGGTGTTTGTGTTTTGGGAGTTTGATTCCATATAGTTTAATCTCATGAAATAGGAATCAAATGATTTCCAAATTGAGCATGTAATATGGCATTGAATTTTTTTCTTTAAAAGCTACAACTTTTCCCTTGAAAACTCATTAATTGAAAATTATATTTGAGAATTATGAACTTGCAAAGTTGGAGGACTCATAACTTGACAAAATTGGGAAATTTTGGGAAGTCCTCCCTTTGGAAGTCTTGGGACTTTTTGTTTGCCCCTACCACCAATCATATAATATAATATAGGGAGGAAAGTGGTACTCTTCTCCCAAGTTTGGACAATGGTGTGTCTTATGAATTGAATTGCCCAAATGGTTCTTCCATGCATCATATTAGCTCCATTTGCACTAATTGTTCTTTTTTTTGTTTGTTTATATTGACTTCACTTCAAATTATTGTTTATGAATTTATCTTAGTCCCATGATGGAGCTTTCATCTTCATATTTGTTTTGTGAGTTAAGGAATGCATCCATGGTTTTTATTTTGCAACAAAAATCAAGAATCAACACAATTTTTATTTTTGATACCACTTGACAAACTAGGGGTGTGTCATGTCAAATCTTCTTGCATTTTTTTCTTGCATTTCCTTCTTTTTGTGCATGCGATTTCTAATTGGGTTGGGTGAAATGTTTGGTTTTTTGCAAGTTGTTGCTTTGGGGATAGAGGGTTGTTATGGGTATAATTAAATTCCTAGGCTAATTAGTGCCATGGGCATCCTTGTAACTAAAAGATTATTAGTGGTAGTAATTTACCATCTTTTACCAAAGAATGAAGCTAATGGAATTAGTTAAATGAATGGTTGGTGGTAATCCGTGACTAATCATGTGGGGATTTTTAGGAAGGACACAAATAAGGAAGGCCTATTTTCATAAAAAACATGTGAACCTTGTGTGGTATGGGAAAAGGGGGATTAAGAGGAGAATAAAAAGGGATTGTGGATCATTCCCTTGTATTTTAAATATTATAATTATAGTTTGGATGTGGCTAAAAGAGTTCTTTTGGGGAAGAAATGTGTATGTGACATTGAAGAGAAAGGAGGAAAATATAGAAATAGAATGTACTTTTTTCATTGCAATGGAAAATGATTGATAAATTTTCATTGCTCTTTGTTTATGTTTTTTGTTCTATTTAGAATATGAAAAAATATATAGAGAGTATATATTAGGACCATATAATTATTTTTTGTGTTCATATATTAGTTATGCATTTAAGATTAAGAATATTATCTACTAATTGTGATAGATTTTGGAGTAGGAAATACCATGTGCCATAGGATGGTAGTTGCCACTCGAAGGTAATAGCAAGGGACATAGGTTTAAAATTTGAAGTTTGTAAGGAAGTTAATATTGTTGCAAATGGTAAGCAACACAATTAAAAGGTCTACAAGGGGTTGCAAACCATAAACAACACTATAATAGGTTTGTAGGTTATAGATGGTAGGTAGACGCTATAAGAGGTCTATAGACGGCTATGGGTTTTCTTTCAAATTTGCAAACGACGATATGGGTAAGGTAGTAATTATTCCATGATAGTAATTGATGTAGGACGATAGTTGTTGTAGGATGGTATGCAAACAAAAGATAGGTCTCATTTTCATGTCTTTCCATTTTTTAAAAGTTTTCTTTTCTACCTAGCAGCCCTTTCTTTGATCACAATTAGGTTGTTGGATCCTACAATTTTACAAAAGTAGATGAAGGTGCACCACACTTTGCACATCATGGTAAAATATAATAAATGATTGGCAAGTTGTTTGGATTTTAAGGCCATTCATTTTGTGCATACCATCCTTCCACTTTGGTTGGGGAAAAAATTAAAAAATGGATTGGGGTTCAACCTTGCTAGGAGTCATTAAACTATTTTTGCTTTAAGAGTAGGAGCAAAATTTCAATAGGGTTCTTCCTTGTTTTTCAATTGTGTAACATAATTTTGTTCAAACTCTCAACATTAATCACACTATATTAATCTTCTAGGTCATCGTTGTCACACAACTTTAGTCAAAACATCACAAACTTAACATCCAACAATTTAGTAATGAAAATTGTGAAGTTCATTTATTCATATGTTCAAATGTTTCACATACAAATATTGCGCATTGAAAACACATTTAACATATGAATATATAGGATGATGCGAAGTTTGTTCATTCATAGGTTCATATTTCATCTGTCATCACATTTATTTATGTATCATTTACATGATTCAACACATGACAATCCATGTGCAAAATGTACAAATGTATGATTAAATGAAATTTGCTCAATTTCCAGTACCAAATTGTTGTATGTTAAGCTTGTGATTCATGTTGGTAGCATTCTCATCATTGATATTTTCTTTCAAATCACACAAAAAAAACCTAAAACCTCAAACATCGAAATCACCAACAAATTTTGCTCCTAAAAATACATGTAGCCCATGATTTACATAAACCTAATGTGATATAGAAAAATGTTACAAATTCTTTACAGCATGCTTGCCATGTTTTTTTTTGGGGATGAACATTGGATGAAAAGTGCCAATGACACACTAACGCAAAAATGAAAAAAAAAAAAAAAAAAAATTGCTGGCAAGGAGGACATTAGGTAAAAATACTACCATTATTTGTCAATCTTTGCTACCCACCAATTCCATTGTCAATAGGTACAAGTTGATTCTGCTCCCTTGCACACATTTCTCCCCTAACATCCTGAGCCTTTGGGTGTTTGGATTTCATATGGGATTTGGTGGTGTGTCTGGTCACCAGTTTCCACCTTAACTAGATGGTACTCTGCCTGAATCAAATCAACTACTTAGCTTCCTTTCATCTCAGCAAGTACAAATACTCTGGCTAGGGTTACCATGTAATAATATATATTTTTAAAAATTTAAATAAAAATAAAAAATCTCAGCTGAAACAATACTTGCATCCACAAGAGAAGAATGTTCACCCAAGTAGTGGTTTCTTATTTTTCAGTTTATAAAATCAAGTTGCAAAAGAACTTTTGTAGGGTTAGGCTACATAATCAATGGGATTTTTTTAATATTCCTAAATATTTAATTCCAAACTACTCATTTAATACACACCCATTCCCTTCAAAAGTATATTCAATATTTTTTTTTGGTCTGCTCTCAGACAGAGACTTCAATCAGAGTCCACTGGACCAGGGTTTGAGCAGTTCATCTGCAACCTAATAAAAGCAGGGTGGTGATTTTCTCCTGACAAAACTGGGCATAGGGGGATGGTAAACTGGGTCCCACAGTGGGACCCAAACTGGGGAGGAGACCCTAAACCATTCTCTAAAAGCCTGGGGTGTTGTTACCAGCAGCTGCACTGATTTTTAAAAAAACAAGGGGTGTGTGACGACACTGTGGCCTTTGCCATTTTACATTAAAAAAAGTTATCTTAAGGCAAAAGAAGAATTATGGAAAACTCAAAATATTTCACCATGCAAAAATATAATCTTCCAAAAAAAAAAAAAAATCCTCTAAAAAAAAAAAACCAAAATCCTTCAAGATATTATAACTCTATTATAACTAATCTCAATTTTCAATACAAGCCAAAATATTATTATCCTTCAAAAATTCTCATTAAAAAAAAAAAGACCTATTATTATTACCTAGGGGCCAAAAACCCTTAAGCTGCTATATTCTATAATGACTTGCCTTGTTGTGGGCAAGGCCAACAAAAGCCCTCAATTCTTTTGGGCTAAATATAGCCACTAAAAATAATATTTAAAAATAAATAAATAAATAAATAAATATATATATATATATATATAGAGGCCTGACTAAAAAGCATGAAGGTAGGAGTATGGGTGAGTGAGTAATCTTTTTACTGGTAATTTGTTTTTGCCAAAATTTGATTGAAGAATTTATGGTTCAGACCTATATAGAAAGGATTATTGTAGTCCCTAAGCCAGTTTGACACTAATTATATTATTTTCAAAAAAGTTAAATTTAAAAAAAAAAACCAAATATTATTTCTGAAGGAAAATTAACGAATTTGATGGAACATTTGGAAATATATCCTTTCGAATCCTCAATTTTGATTAATTGAAAAGTTTGAAGTTCACAAAGAAATCACCATACACAAAGAATTTGCAACAAGAAAGAAATTGGGTGGTATTTCTCAAAGAAGACGCAACAAAACACGATTGCACAACCAAATTGTTAACATGATATGAGTTGTTGTTTAGAAAGGCACCCAATGTGTGGGAACAAGTGCATCAAATCAACAAGCAACATGAGAGCTTTATCAATAAAACCTAATGTGCAAAATGAACATCAAACACCCTTCCCAAAACTCTTATGTGACTTGTGAACCCTAAATCTTCTTACTACCATAGTGTTGAAAGCATGTTGGCAATGAGGAGGGGTGTGCAAATAATGTGGGGTTTGGGGTATTGACTAAGTTTCATTCCAAGTTCTGTGTTGCATTAGTGACAATGCTTGAAGTTTGAAGTTCCTTCATCAAGACTCTAAGAAACACACATCAAGTGTGGATGTACATGTGATAACATGACTTGGAAACAAAAATGATTTAGAAAATGTTCAAAATAACTAAGGTGGCAAATTGTTGTATGCTCCAATTTGTTGCTCAACATTCCTTTCTTCATGTATATTTGGATATTGGGTAGCTAAATTATATTATTTTAGAAATATTTTTTGGGTCAATTACACATGATTGAGTGGCTTTGTCATCCTATAGTTCTTTCCTAACTCCATAAAAACATAATGCAAATTAAATTTCACATTGAATTGGGAATCAAATTTGTCATCAAAATTTGAGAGAAACATGAAAATTTTGAATAAAACCTTGAAACCAATGAAATTTGATAATTTTTATAAAAAAATGTAATCAACAAATTGATCAAAACTAAGGATCACTTGCTTTGCTTGTCCAATAATTTGAAAATTTCCAACAAATATAAAACTACAAATGACACAATTTCATACTAAACAAATGAATTCATCTTCTTGATAAAAGGTATTATGGAAGGACTCTTGATAAATTCTTGAGGATGGTACCTAAGGTAATACTAGGCCCGTACCAAAGTACCAAATACATTTTATTGTATTTTACACAAAAACCACGTATATGTACGAGTATTGTATAAGAATACGTATGTGTTTGTGTGTATAATACAGGTTCTCTTCTTCCCTCCCTCCGTTCTCTGCCGTTGTCGTGCTTTCTGTTTTCGATGCAGTCGTGCGGTTCCGTCGCAACAAGCGCCAGCAGCCCGGAAAGGAGACGGACAAGAACTATAAGACGGCGCAACAAGATGCGGAGAAGAGGAAAGAACATGCGGACAAGGGACTAGATCGAAGGTTCGGAGAGGAGACTATGATGAAAACAAGCAGCGCAAAACCAGAGCCCCGTGATTCTTTAAGTAAGTACCTGTAAGATCAGTGCCCTCTTCTTTTTTTGGTATCCCCCCTACCTTTTTCCCCCTTCTTTCCTATTTTTGTATCTTTACTACTTGCACATTTTAGCAGACTGCTGTCTTCTGTTCTTTGTTCAGCTTCTCTTCATCAAATTTTTTTGGCAACAGCTTCACAATCGTTATTCTTTTATATCTTCTGTTCCGTAATTTTTGTTGTCCGTTTTGTTGTTTTCCTCCTACATCCCTTCTCCATCTTTTTTCTTTTCTTTTTTTTCTTTTTTTCCCCAGCTGCATCGTCGTGTTTTGGCTGGATTGTGTATGTCTCGATGTGCGGTATTCTCCTCTTTCTTGCTGGTCGTCAGTTTTCTTCTTCTTCTTGGCTATTTTTCGGTTTTCCGTTTCCGCTTCCACACATCTATTTTATCTGCTCCTGGCAATCACATTGATGTCGTCGCTGTCGGTACCAATTTGTATGACTCTCGTGCGTGCAGAGTATCCGAGGTTTTTGATTTTGTCCCGCACAAGATTTTTGTGTTGCGACTGCTCTTTGTATCCGCCTTTTGCTGCTCGACAGTTTTCTTCTTTGGCGCTTTTCTCTGCTTTCTGTATCCGCTTCCGCATAATTTCTTCTCGTGTCAACCACAGGAATTTGAACCCGTTGATTTTCTGTACCGATTTATATCTTTCTTGTGCATACACAGTATCTCAGGCTCTGATTTTGTCCTGCATAACGTTTTTTTGTTGCTATGCTCTTTGTATTTTAGGAGCAGCTAGATTGCTTTCTCTCCTTTTCGGTTTCTTTTGCTGCTTTCTTGGTTACAATACGTTCAATCCGACTTTTTTCTGCGTGCGCACATTTGTAAGGAACTACACTTGTGTGTGACTTCCCACGTTCCCACTTCGTTCACAGTCTCAAATTCGACAATAATTTCTTCTTCGGTTTGCGTCCTGGATGACCTTTGCATTCTGCGGGTCCGTTGGCGCCCCCTGGTGTGAGAAGAAAGCTGCTGTGCATCCTTGAAGAAGAAGAAAGTCAGATTCGAATTGCCAGTGATCATCACCTTCCTTATAGAGAGGCAATAGACAACATGCATGCAAAGTCTCTTCTAAGGAACTCAATTCGGATTTCAAAAGGTGCTCAGTTTTTACTGACAACTCTGTCCTTTTCTCTTTGAATACAGGAAGCCACTGCAGGAGTACCTAGCAAAGCAAATTGAGGTTACAGTGTGGCAGAAGGGCACAGGCCAAGTGCAAGAAAGGGTGCAAGTACTGTGAAATTTTTGGGCGTGAATCAAGTTTCAAGAATCATACACAATGTGGAGCAGAGGAGGGCTTTGGGTTCTGCTCATGATGCTCAGTTGCATGAGTTTTGAGAATCCATGGAAAACTTGCGAGGGTCAATCCCCGATTGATGTTGTTGATGGTGAACTTGCAACAGATACTCCAGGTTATCAAAAGAATATCTTCGGCCACATCAAAGTTATTCCTCCCAACTTTGGCTATGGCATCTTGAAATTTTCATTGCTGTAGTCAGTAAGAAAGTGAAAATGGTGCTCATTCTTTTGCAATGCTGGATTCAAAGATTTTGCTCAATTCAAGACCAAATGACTTACTCTACCTCTTCAACTCAGTGAGTGGTTTGATGTGAGATTACACTGGCATATGCTGTCTCACCCCTTGATATGTTTCAGTCTTATGCTTTGATGCTTATTAACAAAGGATCTGCTCAGTAAGTGGAGATTGGAAAATTATTTGGGACTGCAGATTGACAGTGCTATAGATCTCTGTGAGTCTTTTGCTGCTGTAATGAATTCAGAGTGTGTCACCTCAGAGCAAAATGTTAAATTATTCACTCATTCAGAAGAGCACTTGCCAGGTGAGGGAAAGTTGCCAACCCCACATATATGACTGGGAGTCACGGCCACATAGTGTTTCAATCACAGAGTTTGGTGCTGTAGGCGATGGCAAGACCCTAAACACACATGCATTTGAAAATGCAATGTTCTCCCTTCGCTCCTATGCTGATAAAGGAGGGGCGCAGCTGTACATTCCTAAAGGGACATGGCTGACTGGTAGCATTTCACTTATCAGCCATCTTACACTGTTTTTGGAAAGAGGGGCTACAATTCTTGGTTCAGAGGTATCTTTTTTATTTCTTATGCTAACACATTAGTGCTTTGTGATGACAAGGTGGTAGAACTCATGCTCAGCAAGATAGATGGTGGAATCTGTATAGTTCCAAAATTTCAAAATATATTTGTTGATCACTCTGATAGTTAGCTTGCTAATGACCTTAATGCATAATGCAAGAGCCTTCATTTTTCAAGGTTCCAGACTGGATGATTGTATTCTATAACTGTACTACGTGGCTTGTCATGGACATTGTATCTGCTTGCATAAGAGGTGCTGTTTTGCTGTCTGGCTCATCCTTTTCTGCCACCTGTCAAGCCGAACGAACTTTAAATGGTGTGATATCTGCAGTCCCTGTTATTCATCTGCACATTTCCATTAACTGTGCTGACATCCTATATGCTTGCAGGACCACAATGATTTCCCAATCATTCCTGCTCTGCCATCATATGGTAGAGGTCGGGAGCTCCCTGGTCCAAGATACAGTAGCCTCATAAATGGAGAGAATCTCACTGATGTTGTAATCACAGGTGCTTTCTCTATTTCCAATTTTCAGCCTCTATTTCTTTCACATTCCCTTGAATTTGCCCTGATGATTGGACGTTGATCTCGCTGGGCTGAAGGAGAAAAGCTGCTGCATCCTGATTTTTGCACAATCTAACAATGCAGGTTCACCATCCCATATCACTGGGCCAGGATAATATGACCTTTCCTGGATTTCATGCCTGGCCTTTGGTAAACATGCATGTTAATCAAAGTTTTTGTTGCTGCCTTACCATGGCAGGTGACAATGGGACAATTGATGGACAAGGATTGGTTTGGTGGACTGCATTCCACAACAAATCGTTAGATTACACACGAGGCCACCTTGTGGAGTTGATCAACTCAAAAAACATTCTCATCTCAAACCTCACTTTTCAGAATTCTCCCTTTTGGACTATTCATCCTGTTTATTGCAGGTACTCACATCTAGACTTATATCTGTCTCCTATTTTCAATCTGGCAGAGAGTGTGAACACTTTCTCAGAAAGAATGTGGCAGTCTACCAGTGCAATTCCATCAGTAGTTGTGTAATATTTTGTTCATGTATTCTGTGCAGAAACTTGTGTTTCACAGCCCGTGTTCCTTTCTGTTGGAACCAGACTATCCTGATGTTGATGTGGTTGGCTCTTGCTTTGGTTGTGGGGGAGCATGTGTAGACTAAAGCAAGGGCTGCATTTCTATTGTGCGTCAATAACTGGAGATGATGTTTTGCCGATGTGTCTCAGGAATGTGGTGATTAAACATATGACCATACTGGCCCCACTCCACTCCCCCAACACCGATGGCATTGATCCAGGTACCTACATGGCCCAGAAGAGGAAAGAACCAAGGAGACGACAGAGTTGGTCAATGTCCACCATGAGAGAAAGGAGGTTCCTAACAGTGGTCTCATCAACCTGGGATTAATCACAATGAAGATAGTTTCCATTGAAGGATGTTGCTGTTTGCAAACTCACAGCTTTCCAAGTTGGTGCAGCCTGGGAGCAAGTCCTTGGTGTTCTTCTCAGCTTACTTCTGGTCTATGACTGCAGACTCCTGCCAACATGTGTGCATTGAGGACTGCTATATTGCTGGTGGCGATGATGGTATCTCCATCAAAAGTGGATGGGATGAGTACGGGGTGTCATTTGGGAGGCCCAGTTCCCATATTCAGATTCGACGTATAATTACAGACTCCCATTCAAGTTCTGGCATTTCATTTGGCAGTGAGATGTCTGGTGGAATCTCTGATGTCAAGGTATGTGTGACCCTCATGTGAGATACAGAATGGTTAAGCGGAGGTCAAATGAATGTTACCTACAGAAGCCTGCATTACTGAATTATTGATGTGTGATTTGAATCTCTAGGTGAAAATGTGACTTCAACTGGGTCAGCATGAATTAACTGAGGGAAATGTGACATGAAAGCATGTGTGCTGAATTAAACCTTCATTTTTCAGAGGTTGTCAAACCATATGGCCTGTTGTGTCTATGTGGATGGGACATCCATAGATCAGCCTCTTCATCTGTCAAGGTGGTCTTATAGATTTGACAATCTGATCTCCAGAAGATCTTTATTATACCCACTTCCATATACAGATACTAACTGAGTTGCCTGAAATCAATTGAACCAGTCAACATAAATGATTGAATCTGACTGTGGTTCTGAAAACAGAAGTACTACGAATGTGGAACTATATTTGGTGTCAGAACACTGACTAATAAAGTTTGTGGTACAGGTAGAGGACATGGTCATTTACAATCATCTATTTGGAATCCGTTTAAAAACAGCAGTAGGACGGGGAGGCTACATAGCGAATGTGTCAATTTCAAATGTTGTGATGCACTCTGTGAGAACAGGGATTGCCATCATGGGAAACTATGGGCAGCACCCTGATGATCACTGGGACCGAGAAGCCTACCCCTTAATCAATAGGGTAACTATCAAGAATGTGGTGGGTGAAAACATCACACATGCTGGATTGCTTAGTGGAATTTCGGAAAGGCCCTTTCATGATATTCGCCTCATCAACATTGCACTCGATGTCACATCTGACAGTGCATGGAACTGCTCAGCTGTGTCAGGATCATATTACTTTGTTCTGCCCAAGCCATGTGCTGATCTGGAGCAAAAAGGGGTGCAAGAAGAGTCTGAAGAATAAATGATCAAGTGACATCCTCCTCACTGTGAGTTAAACCTGTCTCTTGCCTTATAAGCATGTACAGTCTCCATCAGATCACTACATGGAGCAACATTGATGAAGAAGTGTGTCCCCAAGTTCCCCCACACTGCGTTGGCAAAGAGAACTAGTTTTCTTTGATGGGCATGAATTGAAAGTGGTGGGTTGAAAATGAGCACATAGAACTAGTATTTTCTCCATGTTAAAAAATATGTATTTCATTGCAAAGAGAAAAATGTCTTTACATCATAATCTAAACATGAAATGTAAGATTACTAATCAACACTTACTTTTGTAACTCATATAGACTACCTCCTTTGAAAATGAACAAAATTTGCAAATCAACACCAAAAATCATTAGTCCATACAAAGAACTAGAATTAATTACACGTAAATTGAGCACAAGTAGAATGTTTAGAGTTAAAAGAGCATGAAGAGACAAGAATCTTGAAACTTGCAATGAATATTCACTTGTACAAGGCATGAAACTTGTCTATTTTTCATATTCTTCCACATCTCTAGAACATCTAATCAATCCAAATCAACAATGTTGAATCTAAATAAAGATACACAAATCAAGTGTGTTCAAGGGTAACCTTGATAATAAAGCACTTTTCATTGTATTTTACCTCTAAAAAGTCTCATTCAGACAATTCTATGCTTGTTGGTATAGTAAAAAGTTTTTTCAATAACTCGTTAAGTCCAATTGGTACACTATTCAAGTGTGCTATTACATTGAGCCCATGCCTCATGAATGTCCTTATGTACACATTCATGGCTCATTTTCTCAACATTCAAGCATTTATGCTTGACATCAATCGCAATCATTTTCACTTCTGACAAATCTATTCAACAATTTTTCTAATCATCGATTGAATGCACTAATCTTTTCAACCCCATTTGTTAGATAATTCCTAGGGCTAAAGAGCTTGGTTGTATTAAATATACATAAGTTTGGGAATTGACTTGCAAGTTTTTAAACATGTTCTACAACAATCCTCCTTGTTGTAAAGAATTTGGCTTCACCTATAAAACCATGATGCAAGTGATGTATAATTTTACACCATCTTCTTCTCTAACATATACCAATCTCATTTGTGATACAATGACTTTCGAAGCAATTTTCCTAAGCACTTGGAAAGCCTACCAAACCTAGGATTAAGACTAGATAAAAAAAATTTGCATAAAATAAAAATGTAGACATCAAAGCTAGATACTATCAATCTTATGTCTACAAAATCAACTTGAAATTGCTTGTTAAGCTTGTTTCTTTCCAAAAGGACGTTAGCTAGGAGGATTAAAAGAAATATGGTTTTTCATTTTGAAATGATTATAGCAAAGTTGACATGCTATGCAAAATTCACTCCATAACTTAGCCTTTTAATGTTACCATTGCATTGTAGGTGCATTGCATGGAAATGCAAAATCACCAAGAGTTTTTTTTGAAACTCTTCCATTGATGCCTTTAGTTCCACACATTGTACTCCACTTTGTCTAACCCATTTGTACACCTTACTTGCACATTGGTTCATTATCAAATGTTCAAGAGTATTTTTTGAGGCATCATTTTTAGCTAAAATTTTTTTACATCACCTACAAACATCAATTATTTATGATACAAACACTACCACCTTATTAAAATCAAAATACATTCAAATTTGATATACAAATTATCAACTATATCAATTAGTGCAAAGAAAGAACATTTGAATTATTCACCTATAAGCAATAGAATGAATATTTACAAATGATGGTTGGTCATTTTGTAAGCAAGTTGAAATATTGTGTCCAACCATTGAGCTTACACCATCTATGGCCATACCAACTAAAAAGGCAAAGGATCCCATTCCATTCCATTGAGGACCTTCATAATAGTGCCATACATGGCTTCTTCACATGTCCTTGATGCAATTTCAAATAGATTTACAACTTACATAATTGGTGTTCCCATTCCTTCATCACTCAAATAACATGTATATTATGAGGTGCTTCTCTAAGGTTCTACACCAATAACCTCAGACTTGGACAATCACAAGTTTTGTAACTAACATACTTTTCAAATGTTATGCCCACAAAAATTGTAAAGCTCCATACATATGTGCAAGCTCCGTATTCATCATTCATGGGCATGATAGGTACTTGTAATTGCTAAGCAAGAATACAAGTATTTTCATAATTCAAAATGAAATTCTTTTTTGCAATATGAAGGATAAAATTTTCAAACATGTGATGATTCTAACATGTTTCTAACAATTATCACTAGAACAATTTCATAAATTAATGACTACTATGTTAGTCATAAAAGACAAGATTTTAGTTGTAAATGATACATGTGATTGCAAAACCTCAAAATTGCCTTAATAAGTGGCAAAAAACAACCAATCCCAAAGAGACTATGCGGCTTCTATGTGGCACCCAATTGTAATGATAATCACATACCTTTTGCAACCAAACACTACAAGAAATCATGGCTTTTCAAGTTGTTCAATTTGATTAGGTTGTCACTTTTGACTAAAAAATTGATCTTTTAAGAATCTTGACTTGGCATGGGTTCTTTTGTTGGATCATTTGATTAAAATGGGCTTTTTGACTATTGATCAAATGTGACATTAATCAAATAGGGCAACAAAAAAACACCTATATTAAAAAAGTCAAAAAGTTGTAATAAAAAGGAACATATCCTTGGTTTGATTGTGAAAAGACATGGATATTTTCATTTGATAGCTATGATGGTTTATGGTACTAGTGACATGGTAATTCAAATATTCCAAACTTGAGATAAATTTTCATTATAAGAACTTCTTAAGTTGGGTGGGTTTATTAAATTGTGGAGAATTGAGGTAATCCAAATGGATATAAACCTTTGCATTAATTATGTAAATCTACTTAAGTGTTAGTTGAATTTGTTTGTAAACCTTATTTAAAAAGTTAATTTGAATTTTTTTGATTAACCTAAATTTATTTAGGGTTTAACAAAGGTGAGCCCAAAATTCAGGCCAAGTTAACCAATGTTTAACCAAGGATTAGTCTAGGTTTAACATAATTAATGAACATAATTTTAATTGAAGTTTAACCAATTTTTTTGTTTTGTCAAAGTTTTTAAAATATTTAGTTTAACCCATGTTTAATCCATATTTAGTCTAAGTTAAACTAGGTTTAGCTAAGGTTTAACCATGTTCTAGTTTTCTTAATGTTTAACCAAGATTTAACTTGGTTTAACCTAGAGGTTAACATCAATTTACCCACATTTTAATCAATTTTTTGTTTCACCAAGGTTTAACCAAGTTTTTGTTTCACCAAGGTTTAACCAAGTTTTTGTTTCACCAAGGTTTAACCAAGTTTTTGTTTCACCAAACTTTAGCAAATGTTTAAGAAAAACTTAATTTAACCAACGTTTAGTGAAGGTTTCATTTGGCCAAGGTTTAACTAAATTGTTATTTCACCAAACTTCAGTAAAGGTTTAATTTAGCCAAGGTTTAACCTTAATTAGATTAGGTTTCACCTAAGTTTAATTTGGGTTTAGCCAAATTTTAACCAAGGTTAAACCTAAGTTAATATAAGTTTAACTAAGGTTTAACTATGATTAATTTAAATTACCCTAGTTTTAACCTAGGTTTAACCTAGGCTTAATTTTGTTTTGCTTAAATTTAGCATAGGTTAACCAAGTTTTAACCAATGTTTAACCAAGGTTTAATTTATGTTTAGCCAAGGTTTAGCTTTGGTTACCCCAAGGTTAACAAAGGTTAACTAAGGTGTAATTTTTGTTAGCCTAAATTAACTTAGGCCAACTTAGTTTAATTGAAGCAACCTTAAGTTAATTTACAATAGGTTAAGGAGGCCTAGATCAACCTGGGGCTAGAATATGTTAGCCTCAATCAACTTAAGGTTAAGATATGTTATTTTAAATCGACCTAGCCCAAGTTAAACTAAGTTAACATTGGTCAATTTAAGTTAACTTAAACTATGTTAAGACATTATTCTCGGTTAATCCAATGTTAACCTAGATGGGCTTAGGTTAATTTATGTTAACCTAGGTCAACCTATGTATGCTTATGTTCACCTAAATATATCTAGAATAGCCTAGGTTAGCCAACTAGGTTCGATTAAATTAGGGTGGGCTAGCTAGGCCTAGCTTAACTAAGGTTCATAGGGTTTTCTACTTAGGTTGTATTTATGTATTATTTCTAGTTTTGTGGTTGGTAATTTTGTTACATAAAAAAACTTGTGGTTCAATGATTGGTGACTTGAACCTTGAGGTGAGGTGTTCAAGTCCTTTCACTTGCGACCTAGGTAAACAACATACATTGCTACCTAGGTTCCTTGTTTAGCTAGCCTATCTAGTATATTAGCTAGGCCATGTAGTTTAGACTTCTTAGGCTAGGTCATCTAAGCCTGGCCTTATTTGATTAGGCCTTGATTGCCACATGGCATCACATAATTGAGCCAAAAACTTTGTGGAAGCACAAATTGATTACCAATTTGACCAAAAAACTAATGGTAAAATAATTTTAAACAAGCCAATTAGGTCACATGGCTTATATAATTAGATTTGATCAAACAAATGGCACACATATTGTAAATTAAACAATCAAGCCATGATTAATATATCTAAGTTTGGTTTTTAAAAGTCATTTGTTTCATCAAATAACAATGATTATAATACCATATTCTTACAAATAATGAACTAACCATATGTCAACACATGGCAACTATGATAGCCTATGGTCATGACACATAATGAACACGCGTGAACTAAAATGGCATAAGATGGTAACATGTGGCGGGATGAATTAATTAGGTGGCCCAATTGACAAATATAATTGTTGGTTTAAAAAACGTTGGTCAATTAAGACACATTGGTAACTTGACTAGTAGTCAAAATGGACATGTTCAAATCAACTTGTCCAAAATAACTAACTAGCCATGTTGGTAAGTGCTACAAATGCAACCTTTTTGACCAAAAATGCTAGTAAAAAAAATCATGATTTCTTGTAGTGAAAGGCAAATTTTTCATCCATTACCTTAAACGATCATCATTTTAATGTGTAGCAATGTGGCATCCACTAAACATAAGACTATGCAATTGATATGGTTTGTAGTTGTTTATATGACTACAATATGCAAAACCAAATGGCGCCATGTGTCTGGGCATCCATGTTGATGATATAACCACATGATATTTTTTCATATTCGGGGGGGGGGGGGGGGGGGTTTTCACTCTTGCCTTATTTAAACAACATAAAAAACAAACGCTAGATTGGCCAACAAAAGAAAAAAAATTCTAA
>Ga0116227_10007617_pt1 | contig 20995 bp, 25 predicted proteins | sample S1TSphgellanicum_FD_89693 | JGI IMG/M metagenome (GOLD analysis project Ga0116227, IMG submission 89693) | Host-associated microbial communities from peat moss isolated from Minnesota, USA - S1T2_Fb - Sphagnum magellanicum MG | ecosystem: Host-associated > Plants > Peat moss > Unclassified...
ATCCGCATGCCAAGTCCTTCCTGATCAGCGAGGCGCTGCGCGGCGAAGGCGGCCGGCTGGTGCTGCCGGCCTCGGCCGGGGGCACGCGCTTCATGCCCGCGCACGACGCGCGCGCCGAGCTGGCGCCGCGCGACATCGTCGCCCGCGCCATCGACTTCGAGATGAAGAAGCACGGCCTGGACTGCGTCTACCTCGACATCTCGCACCAGAGCCCGGCCTTCCTGCACGAGCACTTCCCCACCATCCTGGCGCGCTGCGCCGAGCTGGGCATCGACATCACCAATGAGCCGATCCCCGTGGTGCCGGCCGCCCACTACACCTGCGGCGGCGTGCAGACCGACCTCGACGGCCGCACCGACCTGGCCGGCCTCTATGCCATCGGCGAGACCGCCTGTACCGGCCTGCACGGCGCCAACCGGCTGGCCAGCAACTCGCTGGTCGAGTGCATGGTGTTCGCGCGCGCAGCGGCCACGGCCATCGACGCAACACCGGCAGCAGCCCCGCCCGCGCTGCGCCCCTGGGACGACAGCCAGGTGACCGACGCCGACGAGTCCGTGGTCATCTCCCACAACTGGGACGAGCTGCGCCGCTTCATGTGGGACTATGTGGGCATAGTGCGCACCAACAAGCGGCTGGAGCGCGCCGCGCACCGCATCGCGCTGCTGGCGGCAGAGATCCACGAGTTCTACGCCAACTTCCACGTCAGCCGCGACCTGCTGGAGCTGCGCAACCTGGTGCAGGTGGCCGACCTGATCGTGCGCTCGGCCCAGGCGCGGCACGAGAGCCGCGGCCTGCACTTCAGCCGCGACTATCCCGACACCGCCACTATGGCCGCACCTACGGTGCTGAGCCCCTGAACACCATGGCCTACAGCGTCAAGGAAATCTTCTACACCCTGCAGGGCGAAGGCGGCCAGGCCGGCATGCCGGCGGTGTTCTGCCGCTTTGCCGGCTGCAACCTCTGGAGCGGCCGCGAAGAAGACCGCGCCAGCGCCATCTGCCGTTTCTGCGATACCGACTTCGTCGGCACCGACGGCACGCTGGGCGGCAAGTTTGCCGACGCCCCCGCGCTGGCGGCGCAGATCGCCGCCCAGTGGCCGCCGCACGACCGCGCGCACCGCCTGGTGGTGCTGACCGGCGGCGAGCCGCTGCTGCAGGTCGATGCCGCGCTGGTCGATGCCTTGCATGCCGAGGGCTTTCGGATCGCCGTGGAAAGCAATGGCACGCTGGCCGCGCCCGAGGGCATCGACTGGCTCTGCATCAGCCCCAAGGCCGGCGCGCCCTGGGTGCAAAAGCGCGGCCAGGAGTTGAAGCTGGTCTGGCCGCAGCCGGGCTTCGAGCTGGACGCGCTGGAGGCCGGCACCGACTTCACCCACCGCTTCCTTCAACCCATGGACGGCCCCGACCAGGCCGCCAACATCGCCCACTGCATTGCCACCTGCATGGAGCGGCCCGCCTGGCGCCTGAGCCTGCAGACGCACAAGCTCACCGGCATTCGTTAGTTTTTTCCCCCATGCAGTTCACCGTCCGCCAACGCTTTTTCTTCGACGCCGCCCACACGCTGGAGCGCGAGATCGAAGTCGAAGGCAGCCGCCGTATCCACGGCCATACCTACCAGGCGGAGATCGCCGTCACCGGCCCGCGCGATGCCGACAGCGGCATGGTGATCGACCTGGGCCATCTGCGCCTGCGCATCGAGACGCTGCGCGAGCGGCTGGACCACCATCTGCTGGACGAAGTCCCCGGCCTGGGCAAGCCCACGCTGGAGAACCTGTGCCTGTTCATTGCCCAGGCGCTGCAGGACCTGCAGCCGCCGCTGTCGCAGGTACGCGTCTGGCGCGACTCGGTCGGCGACGGCTGCACGCTGGACCTGTAGCCCTTTCCCTGTTCCACCCAAGAGGAGATTGCCATGCCCCATCTGACCGTCGAATACACCCGCAACCTCGCCGGCTTTCCCGACAAGGAATTGCTGCGCGCATTGAACGAGGCGCTGACGGCCCACCCCGAGATAGCGAACGAATCCGACCTGAAGTCGCGCGTGGTGGCGCAGGACAGCTTCCAGATCGGCACGGCACCCGAAGCGCGCGCCTTCGTGCACGCCCGCCTAGCCCTGATGTCGGGCCGCACGCCCGAGGCCAAGCGCGAGCTGTCGAACCTGGTGGCCGGCGTGCTGCGGCAGCAGGTGCCGCGGCCTGCGGGACTGCGGGTGGCGCTGAGCGTTGAGATCATCGACATGGACCGCCCCTCCTATGTCAAGGAACTGCTGCCCGCCGCCGGCTGACGCACGGACCCACGCGTGACCCGCCCACCCAAGAGACAAGCCCCATGTACCGTACCCTGCTGAAATCCAAGATCCACCGCGCCACGGTCACCGACTGCGAACTGCACTACGAAGGCTCCTGCGCCATCGACCAGGACCTGCTCGACGCCGCCAACCTGGCCGAGAACGAGCAGGTGCACATCTGGAACATCAACAACGGCGAGCGCTTCGTCACCTATGCCATCCGCGGCGAGCGCGGCAGCGGCATCATCTCGGTCAACGGCTCGGCCGCGCGCCGTGCGGCGGTGGGCGACCTGCTCATCATCGCGGCCTTTGCCCAGGTGCCCGAAGAGCGCGTCGCGGGCTTCACGCCCAAGCTGGTGTTCGTCGACGCCGCTAACCGCATCCAGGAAGAGCGCGCCCACATCCCTGTGCAGGCCGCCTCCGTGTAGCGCGCCTGCCGTCTGGCACGCACTACCGCAGAAATTCAAAAGAAATGCAACGAAAGCCGGCGCGGCACGCCGGCCTTCTGCTCTCATTTCAGGAGCAAAGGCAAACCCTGGCCGCCCCCTAGGCGGCTCCGATCCGCGGCACCAGGCTGCCAGCGACCGCCCCGTTCTTCAGCGCCGCCGTGAAAGCCAGCATGCGGTCGATCGGCCGCCGCGCCAACGGAATCAATGCCGGGTCCACCTGCACCGCGTTGGCGCCGGTTTCCAGCACGCGCGCCACGTCGGCCAGGCCGTTCATGGCCATCCAGGGGCAGTGCGCGCAGCTCTTGCAGGTGGCGCTGTTGCCGGCGGTCGGCGCCTCGATGAAGGTCTTGCCCGGGTTCAGCGCGCGCAGCTTGTGCAGCATGCCGTTGTCGGTGGCGACGATGAAGGTGTCGGCCTGCAGCTCGCGTGCGGCCTTGAGGATGCCCGAGGTGGAGCCCACGGCATCGGCCAGCGCGACCACTTCGGCCGGCGACTCGGGGTGCACCAGCACCTTGGCCTGCGGATGCTCACGCTTGAGTGCCTCCAGCTCGAAGGCCTTGAACTCGTCGTGCACGATGCAGGCGCCGTTCCAGAACACCATGTCGGCGCCGGTCTCGCGCTGGATGTAGCCGCCCAGGTGCCGGTCCGGTGCCCACAGGATCTTCTCGCCGCGCGCCTTCAGGTGGTGAACGATCTCCAGCGCGCAGCTCGACGTCACCAGCCAGTCGGCGCGCGCCTTCACCGCCGCGCTGGTGTTGGCGTAGACCACCACGGTGCGGTCCGGGTGCGCGTCGCAGAAAGCGCCAAAGGCATCGGCCGGGCAGCCCAGGTCGAGCGAGCAGGTGGCGTCCAGGTCGGGCATGAGCACAGTCTTCTCGGGCGACAGGATCTTGGCCGTCTCGCCCATGAAGCGCACGCCCGAGACAACCAGCGTCTGCGCCGCATGGTCGCGGCCAAAACGCGCCATCTCCAGCGAATCGCTCACCAAACCACCGGTTTCCTCGGCCAGGTCCTGCAGGTCGGGATGCACGTAGTAGTGCGACACCATGACTGCATTGCGCTCGCGCAGCAGGCGCCGGATGCGGTCCTTGAGCGCAGCGCGCTCGGCCTGCGAAGGCTCGGGCGGCACGCGCGCCCAGGCATGGCGCGTGGCACAGGCTGCGCCGGCGTCTTCCAGCGGTTGTTCGTATTCGACGTCGATGGTGGCGGTGTTCATTCTTTAGTTTCCATTGCGCTGAGCGTTCGCTACCCGTCCCCAACCGAAGGCCGCGGAGCAGGCCATGCGGGGAGAGGCGAAGACGCGAAGCACATAGCCTGGGAGTGTCACCCGATAACTCTCATGGAGAAGTCCACGGCTTTCACGTCCTTGGTCAGCGCGCCGATCGAAATACGGTCCACGCCCGTGGCAGCCAGCCCGCGCACGCTGTCCATCGTCACGCCGCCCGAGATCTCCAGCACCGCGCGGCGCTCGCCCGCGGCCTCGTTGCGTCGCACGGCCTCGTGCAGCTGGGCCGGGTCCATGTTGTCGAGCAGCACCATGCGGGCGCCGGCGGCCAGCGCCTCGTCCAATTGGGCCAGGGTCTCCACCTCGATCTCGACAAAGCTGGCCTGCGCCGCCACGCGGGCCGCCGCCTGCAGCGCGGCCGTCACGCCGCCAGCTGCGGCGATGTGGTTTTCCTTGATCAGCACCGCATCGAACAGGCCGATGCGGTGGTTGGTGCCGCCGCCGGTACGCACCGCGTACTTCTGCGCCAGGCGCAGGCCGGGCAAGGTCTTGCGCGTGTCGACGATCACGGCGCGCGTGCCCTGCACTGCGGCCACGTAGGCCGCCGTCTTGGTGGCAACGGCGCTCAGCAACTGCAGGAAGTTGAGCGCGGTGCGCTCGGCGCTCAGCAGCGCGCGGGCATCGCCTTCCAGCTCCAGCACGACCTGGTCGGCGCTGCAGCGCTCGCCTTCCTGCACATGCCAGGTGACGCGCGCCTGCGGGTCCAGCTGGCGCAGCGTGGCTTCGACCCAGGGCGCGCCGCACAGCACGGCCGATTCGCGCGCCAGCACCCGCGCGCGGGCCGGGCGGCCGGCGGCCACCAGGGCCGCGGTCAGGTCGCCCGCGCCCACGTCTTCCTGCAGCGCACGCGCCGCGTCGGCGCGGGCCAGTTCCAGGATGCGGGCCGGCGAGAAATCAAAGGAATTTGTCATGGGCGCGGAGGATAACGGCTGCGGCGTCCGCTGGCGGGCTGCGTGCTACATTGCGCGCCACTTTGCCCCCCGGCCCACGGCCGGAGCCTTTCCAGCCCACGAGACACTCCTCCATGGCGCATGCTTCCTCCGACACCGCCCCTGCGCGCAAGCCGCTGACCCTGCCCCGCCTGCGCGAGATGCGCGAGGCCGGCGAGAAAATCGCCATGCTCACCGCCTACGACGCCACCTTCGCCGCACAGGCGGACCGCGCCGGCGTCGACTGCCTGCTGGTGGGCGACTCGCTCGGCATGGTCTGCCAGGGCCGCACCGACACCGTGGGCGTCAGCCTGGAGGCCATGCGCTACCACACCGAAAGCGTGGCGCGCGGCCTGCAGCGCGTGCAGGGGCATGCCTGGCTGGTGGGCGACCTGCCCTTCGGCAGCTACCAGGCCTCGCGCGAACAGGCGCTGCACAGTGCCACCGTGCTGATGCAGGCCGGTGCCCACATGGTCAAGCTCGAAGGCGGCGGCTGGACCGCCGACACCGTGCGCTTCCTGACCGAGCGTGGCATCCCGGTCTGCGCCCACCTGGGCCTGACGCCGCAGACCGTGCACGCCCTGGGCGGCTACCGGGTGCAGGGCCGCGGCGACGAAGGCGCGGCGCAGCTGCGCCGCCATGCGCTGGAATTGCAGGACGCCGGCGCCACCCTGCTGGTGCTGGAGATGGTGCCCGCCGCACTGGCCGCCGCGCTCACCGCCGAGCTGCAGCACTGCGCAACGATCGGCATCGGCGCAGGCCGCGGCACCGCCGGCCAGGTGCTGGTGATGCACGACATGCTGGGCCTGCACCTGGGCCGCACGCCACGCTTCGTGCGCAATTTCATGCAGGGCGCCGCCGGCATCGCCGAGGCCATGGCGGCCTACGTGCAGGCGGTGAAGGACGGCAGCTTTCCTGACGACGGCCTGCATGCCTGGTAGCACTGGCGCGATACTGCCAGCCACGCCGCAGCGGCGAGAATACGAAGACAACAGGAGAGGAGACACGATGCACATTGCCCGCACCATTGACGACCTGCGCGCCTACCTCGCGCCCTACCGCCAGGCCACGGCCTTCGTGCCCACCATGGGCAACCTGCACGACGGCCATATCACCCTGGTGCGCCAGGCACGCGCGCATGGCGAGGCGGTGGTGGCCAGCATCTTCGTCAACCGGCTGCAGTTCCTGCCGCACGAGGACTTCGACACCTACCCGCGCACCTGGGAAAGCGACTGCGACAAGCTGCGCGCAGCCGGCTGCGACGTGCTATTCGCACCGGACGAGCGCGCGCTCTACCCCGAGCCGCAGACCTGCAAGGTGCACCCCGATCCGGCGCTGGCCGACATCCTCGAAGGGCACTTCCGCCCCGGCTTCTTCACTGGCGTCTGCACCGTGGTTGCCAAGCTGCTGAACTGCGTGCAGCCACGCACCGCCCTGTTCGGCAAGAAGGACTACCAGCAGGTGATGGTGGTGCGGAACATGGTCCGTCAGCTGGCGCTGCCCGTGCATATCCTGGCCTGCGAAACGACGCGGTCCGAGGATGGCCTGGCCCTGTCCTCGCGCAATGGCTACCTGAGCGCCGAGCAGCGCGCCGAGGCGGTGCAGCTCGCCCGCACGCTGCAGGGCATGGCCAAGGCGTTGCGCAACGGCCACGCCGACATCCCCCGCCTGGAGCAGGAGGCCCTGCAGCAACTCGGCAGCCGGGGCTGGCAGCCCGACTACCTCACGGTGCGCCGCCGCAGCGACCTGCAGGCGCCCGTGCCGGGCGATGCCCTGGTGGTGCTGGGCGCGGCCCGCCTGGGCACCACACGGCTGATCGACAACCTGGAAGTCGAGAACCACTGAGGCATCCCGGACCGCCTCCGTGCGGGCCTCACTTGTCAGTCAGGTGGCGGATTTTTAGCCCCTGACACCATACAACCTCTGCCCGCAGCCACCGCTGCCGCGGGTAATTCCCTAGCGAAACGGCCGTTATTTACGTGTGCACCCTTGCGCACCAACTTGTCTTACAACTATACTTTTTACAGGACATACACGCCACTCACCATACCTTTTCGCCGCACTGCACCCCCATGAAAACGACGCCCGTCACCCCCGCCGACCTCCAGTCCTCCGTGCTGGCCGTACCGCCCCTGGCCCGCCATGCCGACCTGAGCCTGAACGTGGAGGCCAACCGCGCCATGGTCCGCCACCTGGAAGACGGCGGCGTGCGCACGCTGATGTACGGCGGCAATGCCAACTTCTACAACATCGGCGTGCGCGAGTACCCCGCGGTGCTGGACCTGCTGGAGCAGATCGCCGGCGCCGACACCTGGGTGATCCCCTCCATCGGGCCCGAGTACGGCAAGGCCTGCGACCAGATCGACATCCTGCGCGAGCGGGCCTTCCCCACGGCCATGCTGCTGCCGCTGCTGTTCCCCTCCACCAACGACGGCCTGGCCACGGGCTTTCGCAAGCTGGCCGAGCGCTATGGCAAGCCGCTGATCCTCTACATCAAGTCCGACGGCTACCTCACGGTCGACACGGTCGCGGCACTCATGAACGATGGCCTGGTCAGCGCGGTGAAGTACGGCACGGTACGCGAGAACCCCGCGCACGACCCCTTCCTGCGCGAGCTGCTGCAGAAAGTGGACGCAAGCCGCGTCATCAGCGGCATCGGCGAGAACCCGGCCATCATCCACCTGCGCGACTTCGGCCTGCAGGCCTTCACCTCCGGCTCGGTCTGCGTCGGGCCGCGCGGCTCCATGAAGCTGCTGCAGCTGCTCAAGGACAGGAACTACGCAGAGGCCGAGAAGGTGCGCGCCGCCTACATGCCGCTGGAGGCCGCGCGCGACGGCATCAGCCCGATCCGCGTGTTGCACGAGGCGGTGACGCTGGCAGGCATCGCCGACATGGGCCCGATGCTGCCCATGCTCTCCAACATCGACCCGAAGGACCATGCCCGCGTGGGCGAGGCCGCGCGCGCGCTGCTGGCGCACGACCGCGCGCTGGCCTGAGGCCACAAGGGCGCGGCACCAGCGCGCCCGGCCGACCGCCCGCACCGGGCGGCGGTGCCTTCCACCAAGAACACAAGGAGACAAAAGATGCCAGACCCTCAGGAGACATCCGTCCTCAGCCGCCGCCAATGGGTGGCCGGCGCCCTGGCCGGCACGGCCGCCACGCTGGCGCAGGCCCAGTCCTTCGACTTCAAGCCGCAGCAGCGCTACCCCGACCCGTCGGTGCAGGTGCTGGACCCGAGCTTTGCCAGGTACCGCCTGTTCAGCAGCAGCGTGGAGCAGATCGCCACCGGCTTCCGCTGGGTCGAAGGGCCGGTCTGGTTCGGCGACGGGCGCTACCTGCTGTTCTCCGACATTCCCAACAACCGGATCATGCGCTGGGACGAGGCCACCGGCCAGACTGGCGTGTTCCGCCAGCCCTCCAGCCATTCCAACGGCCTGGCGCGCGACCGCAATGGCCGCCTGCTGGCCTGCGAGCACCTGACGCGCCGCGTCACCCGCACCGAGTACGACGGCAGCATCACCGTGCTGGCCGAGGGCTACAACGGCAAGCGCTTCAACTCCCCCAACGACATCGTCTGCAAGAGCGACGGCTCGATCTGGTTCACCGACCCGCCCTTCGGCATCGGCGGCATGTGGGAAGGCGACAAGGCCACGCCCGAACTGCCGCAGTCGGTCTACCGCATCGACCCGCAAAGCGGCAAGGTCGAGGTGGTGCTGGACGACCTGGCCGGCCCCAACGGCCTGTGCTTCTCGCCCGACGAGAAGGTGCTCTACATCGTCGAGTCGCGCCACCAGCCCAACCGCGTGATCTGGGCCTATGACGTGGGCGTGGGCCGGCGCCTCTCAGGCAAGCGCCTGCACGTGGATGCGGGCGGCCCCGGCGCGCTCGACGGCATCAAGTGCGACGAAGACGGCAACCTCTGGTGCGGCTGGGGCAGCAACGGCGCCGCCGGCGTCGACCCCGCGGCGCTCGACGGTGTGATGGTCTTCAACCCGCAGGGCAAGCCGATCGGCCACATCCGCCTGCCCGAGCGCTGCCCCAACCTGTGCTTCGGCGGCCCCAAGAAGAACCGCCTGCTGATGGCCAGCAGCCATTCCATCTACTCGCTGTTCGTCGAAGTGCGCGGCGCGGTCTGAGCCCCTCGCCCCCATTCCCATTCACAAGGAGACAAGCATGAACCCCCAACGCCGCCGCTTCGCCCTGAGCGCCTGCAGCCTCGCCGCCCTCGGCGCGCTGCCACTGGCCGCCCTGGCCCAGGACAAATGGCCTTCCAAGCCGATCAGCTACGTCGTCCCCTTCCCCACGGGCGGCACCACCGACATCCTGGCCCGCCTGATCGGCCAGAAGGTGGGCGCGACCCTGGGCACCACCTTCGTGGTCGAGAACCGCGCCGGCGCGGGCGGCAGCATCGGCTCCGAGCTGGCCTTGCGCGCGCCGGCCGACGGCTACACCATCGTCGGCGGCACGGTCAGCTCGCACGCGATCAACGTCAGCCTCTACCCCAAGCTCGGCTACGACCCGATCAAGTCCTTCGCGCCGGTGGTGCTGATCGGCGCCAACCCGGTCGTGCTGATCGTGGGCGAGAAGAGCCCCTACAAGTCGCTGAAGGACGTGATCGCCGCAGCCAAGGCCAAGCCCGGCACGGTGACCTCGGCCTCGGCCGGCAACGGCACCTCGCAGCACATGTCGCTGGAGCTGCTGGGCTACAAGGCCGGCGCCAAGTTCGTGCACGTGCCCTACAAGGGCAGCGGCCCGGCCATCCAGGACGTGATCGCCGGCCAGGTCGACATGATGTTCGACACCACCGTGGTGGCCGGCCCGCACATCCAGAGCGGCAAGGTGCGCGCGCTGGCCGTCAGCTCGGCGCAGCGCCTGGACACGCTGCCCGACGTGCCCACCGTGGCCGAGACGGTGCCCGACTTCGAGGTCATGTCCTGGCAGGGCATCTTCGCCCCGGCCGGCACGCCCAGGCCGATCGTGGAGCGCCTCAATGGCGAGATCCTCAAGGTGCTGCAGACCGACGAAATGCGCGACCGCCTGAAGAACCTGGGCATGCAGCCCTCGTCCATGACGCCCGAGCAGTTCGGCGTCTTCCAGCAGAAGGAGGTCGAGAAGTGGGCACAGGTGGTGAAGGCGACCGGCATCAAGCTCGAATAGGCAGCAGCGCCGCGCCGGCTACCATCGCGGCTTTGTTTCAGGAACAGAGGACGGACCCGGTGGCTGGACGCAAGCGCGCAAGCGCCCCCCTGCAATTGCGCAAGGACAGCGGGGCGCCGCTGTCGCTGGAGCCTGGCCAGCGCATGCGCCTGAGCGACCAGCTCTACGCCCAGGTGTTCGACCAGATCGTCTCGGGCCGCCTCAACGTGGGCGACCAGTTGCCCTCGGAAAACGAGATCTCGGAGATGTTCGGCGTCTCGCGCCCGGTGGTGCGAGAGGCCTTGCTGCGCCTGCGCGCCGACGGGCTGGTGACCGCGCAGCAGGGCCTGGGCACCTTCGTCAGCAGCCAGCCCGCGCCGCGCCTGAAGACCTTCGCCGGCGCCGAGAACGTGGCCGCCTACCTGCGCTGCCAGGAAGTGCGCATTGCCGTCGAGGGCGACACCGCGCGCCTGGCGGCACTGCGCCGCACCGCCGCACAGATGGCCACCATCGAGGCCGCGCACCGCACCTTCGCCGACAGCGCGCTGCAGGGCCGCATGGTGCCGGCGGACGACCTGGCCTTCCACCGCAGCATCGCCGAGGCCACCGGCAACGAGTTCTACCTGCACGTGCTGGACAACACCCACGAGGCGCTGTCCGGCTTCATGCGCCTGAGCCTGAGCCTGACCCGCACCACCGGCTCCAGCCGCCGCACGCAGAAGGTGGTGGACGAGCACCAGGCCATCGTCGACGCGATCGAGGCACGCGACGGCGAGCGCGCGCGCACCGCCATGCAGTTCCACCTGCAGCAGGCGCGCGAGCGGCTGCTGGACCGCAAGCAGGACCACTGAGAACAGCTATCTATTCAATAGCTAACAGCCCAGGCGAAACCTGGGCTACCGGCCAAAAACGCTAAGAATCCCCTGCCACGGGCAGTTCTGCCGCCGGACCGCGCCCCATCAGCGCAGCCACCGCCTGCTCCGGCCGCAGCGCGCCGTCGAGCAGCGCGACCACGGCCTCGGCGATCGGCATCTCCAGCCCCAGCCGGCGCGCGCGCTGCACCACGGTGCGGGCGCAGTACACGCCTTCGGCCACATGGCCCAGGGAATCGACCGCCTGCTGCAGCGTGCGGCCTTCGGCCAGCAGCAGGCCGACGCGGCGGTTGCGGCTCAGGTCGCCGGTCGAGGTCAGCACCAGGTCGCCCAGGCCGGAAAGCCCCATGAAGGTCTCGGCCCGCGCGCCCAGCGCCAGGCCCAGGCGCGACATCTCGGCCAAACCGCGCGTGACCAGCGCCGCGCGTGCATTCAGGCCCAGCCGGAGCCCGTCGCACAGGCCGGTGGCGATGGCCATCACGTTCTTCACCGCACCGCCCACCTCCACGCCGACCACGTCGTCATTGGCATAGACCCGCAGCGCCGGCCCGTGGAAGGCCGCCACCAGCGCGGCGCGCACCGCTGCGTTGGCGCTGGCGGCCACCAGCGCCGTCGGCTGGCCGTGCGCCACCTCCTGCGCGAAGCTCGGGCCGCTCAGCGTGCCCGCGGCCAGCGCAGGCGCCACCTGGGCGCAGACCTCGTGCGGCAGCAGGCCGAAGGCCCCATCGCCCGCCACGGCCTCGAACCCCTTGCACAGCCATGCCACGGGCACGCTCAGGCCTGCCAGCTGGGCCAGCACGCCGCGCAGCGCGGCGATCGGCGTGGCGACGATCACCAGTTCGGCCCCGGGCAGCAGCGCCGCCAGCGGGCCGGAAACGACCGACAGCGCCGGTGGCAGGGCCGCGCCCGGCAGGTAGCGCGCGTTCTCCCGCGCCTGCGCCAGCACCGCCGCCTGCGCCGGATCGCGCGCCCACAGCTGCACCGCATGCGCGCCCGTGCCGGCAGCGGCAATCGCCATGGCGGTGCCCCAGGCACCGGCGCCTATTACTACTATTTTCATAGCAAAAAGCCGTTGCATGGCAACGGCTTGAGGGCTGAAAAGCTGGAGAATTACTGCGGCAGGCCTTGCGTCTGGCCGGCGGCCTGCGCCTGTTGCTGCTCGTACATGGCCTGGAAGTTGATCTCGGCCAGGTGCACCGGCGGGAAGCCGCCGCGCTGGATGATGTCCGCCACGTTGCCGCGCAGGTAGGGGTACACGATCTGCGGGCAGGCGATGCCCAGGATCTGGCCGACCTGGTCTTCCGGCAGGTTGCGCACTTCGAAGATGCCGGCCTGCTTGGCTTCGACCAGGAACACGGTCTTGTCCTTGACCTTGGTCTGCACCGTGGCCGTCACCGACACCTCGAAGATGCCTTCGGCCACCGGCTGCGCATCCACACCCAGCTGGATGTCGACGCTGGGCTGCTCCTGCTCGAGCAGGATGGCGGGCGAGTTGGGCTGCTCGAGCGACACGTCCTTCAGGTAGACGCGCTGGATTTGGAACACGGGATCTTGCTGGTCGGACATGGTGTGCAGTAGGTTCTTCGGGTCAAAAAAACGAAGCCTGCCGCGGAGACTCCCGCAGCAGGCGCTCGACATGCATTATCCCCGAGCCCGCGGACGCAGGCGCGGGCATTGATCAGGCAGGCAGCCCCTGGAGCAGCGGCACCAGGCCACCACGGCTTTCCAGCGCCATCAGGTCGTCGCAGCCGCCCACATGGGTGTCGCCCACGTAGATCTGCGGCACCGTGCGGCGCCCGGTGCGCTCCATCATGGCGCTGCGGGCGGCCGGATCGGCATCGATGCGGATCTCTTCGATCGCCTCGACGCCCTTGGACTTGAGGATCTGCTTGGCGCGAATGCAATAAGGGCAGACGGCCGTGGTGTACATGGTGACGGATTGCATGGGCATGGATGAGGAAGTCAGCGGGATGCGGGTTTACCCCTTGTCAACCGGAAGGTTAGCCTCTTTCCACGCTTTGAGTCCGCCGGCCAGCACTTGGGCCTGCTCGTAGCCGAGTTTCTTGGCAATGGGCAGCGCCCGGCCGGCACGGCCGCCGCTGGGGCAGATCAGGATCACCGGCGTAGCCTTGTTCTTCACGACCGCAGGCAGGCGCGCCTCCAGTTCGCCGAGCGGCACGCTCTTGGCGCCGCCGGCATGCTGCTGGGCGTACTCCTCGGTCTCGCTGACGTCGATCAGCACGGCCTTCTCGCGGTTGATGAGCTGCACCGCCCGCGCCGGCGTCAGGGCGCCGCTGGTGGCGCCCTTGACCAGCGGCCAGACGAGCATGGCGCCGGAAGCGATGGCGATGAGGAAGAGCGACCAGTTCTCGATGATGAAATTCACGGGGATCCTTGGGGGGCAGGGCCTGGGCCAGGCCGGTGGAGAGGCAAAACCCGGCAATTTTAGAATGGCGGGCTTGGCGTTCCCGTTGCGCCCCTTTTTTCAGTACCTCCCAGAACCCGCCACGAAAGGCCTTCCCTTGTACAAGCTCGTCCTGATTCGCCATGGCGAATCCACCTGGAACCTCGAAAACCGCTTCACCGGCTGGACCGATGTCGACCTGACGCCCACCGGCATCGAGCAGGCCAAGGCCGCCGGCCGCCTGCTGCGCGACGAGGGCTACGACTTCGACGTCGCCTACACCAGCGTGCTCAAGCGCGCCACGCGCACGCTCTGGCACACGCTCGACGAAATGGACCGCACCTGGCTGCCGGTGGTGCACAGCTGGCGCCTGAACGAGCGCCACTACGGCGCCCTGCAGGGCCTCAACAAGGCCGACATGGCCAAGGAATACGGCGATGCCCAGGTGCTGGTATGGCGCCGCAGCTACGACACGCCGCCGCCGCCGCTCGACGCGAACGACCCGCGCGGCGAAGGCGGCGACCGCCGCTACGCCAAGCTGCAGCCCGGCGAGCTGCCCCTCACCGAATGTCTCAAGGACACCGTCGCCCGCGTACTGCCCTTCTGGAACGAGGCCATGGCGCCGGCCATCCGCGCCGGCAAGCGCGTGGTGGTCGCAGCGCACGGCAATTCGATCCGCGCGCTGGTGAAGTACCTGGACAAGGTTTCCGACAGCGACATCGTCGGCCTGAACATCCCCAACGGCATCCCGCTGGTCTATGAGCTGGACGCAGACCTGCAGCCGCTGCGCCACTATTACCTGGGCGACGCCGAGGCCGCGGCCCGGGCCGCGGCCGCCGTTGCCGCCCAGGGCAAGGGCTGAAAAGCGCCCGTGGCGCGCCAGGCTTGCCCCAGCGCGCCACTCCACCACCAGGGAACCCTTTCGGCCGCACCACTTCCAAGGTGTATATTGAAGCGGCTAACCAGAGGTTGTATGGGCCAAAAACTCCGAATTGCAGGCTGGATCTCCGTAGGCGTCGTCGCCGGCGCGCTGACCACCGTCTCCTTGCAGACCGTGGCGCGCAGCGCCATGAGTCCGCTGCCACTCGAAGAGCTGCAGCAGCTCGCCGCCGTCTACGGCATGATCAAGACGGACTACGTCGAGCCAGTGGACGACAAGAAGCTCATCACCGATGCCATCTCCGGCATGGTGGCCAGCCTCGATCCCCATTCCCAGTATTTCGACAAGAAGAGCTTCAAGGAATTCCGCGAAGGCACCTCTGGCCGTTTCGTCGGAGTTGGCATAGAGATCTCGCAGGAAGACGGCCTGATCAAGGTGGTTTCACCCATCGAAGGCTCTCCCGCGTTCCGCGCCGGCATCAAGCCCAACGACCTCATCACCAAGATCGATGACACCGCGGTCAAGGGCCTGGCCCTGAACGACGCGGTCAAGCGCATGCGCGGCGAGCCCGGTACCCAGGTCACGCTGACGCTGTTCCGCAAGGAAGAATCGCGCACCTTCCCGGTCACCATCACCCGCGAGGAAATCCGGACACAGTCCGTACGCGGCAAGATCGTCGAGCCCGGCTACGCCTGGCTGCGCCTGTCGCAGTTCCAGGAGCGCACCGTGGACGACTTCGTCGCCAAGGTCGATGAGCTGTACAAGCAGAACCCGAACATCAAGGGCCTGGTGCTCGACCTGCGCAACGACCCGGGTGGCCTGCTCGACTCCGCCGTGGCCGTCTCCGCGGCCTTCCTGCCTGCCGGCGTCACCGTGGTCACGACCGACGGCCAGCTGGCCGAGAGCAAGGCCACCTACAAGGCCGAACCGGCGGACTACCTGCGCCGCCCCGGCAGCGCAGACCCGCTGCGCCGCCTGCCGGCCGCACTCAAGACCGTGCCCATGGTGGTGCTGGTCAATGAAGGCTCGGCCTCGGCCAGCGAGATCGTCGCCGGCGCCCTGAAGGACCACAAGCGCGCCGTCATCATGGGCAGCCAGACCTTCGGCAAGGGCTCGGTGCAGACCGTGCGCCCGCTGGGCCCCGATACCGGCCTGAAGATCACCACTGCGCGCTACTACACGCCCAGCGGCAAGTCGATCCAGGCGACCGGCATCGTGCCCGACGTGATGGTCGACGAGACGCAGGACGGCAATCTGTTCGCCGCCCTGCGCACGCGGGAGGCCGATCTGGAGAAGCATCTCAACAGCGGCCAGGGCGAGGAAAAGAAGGACGAGGCCCGCGAACGCGCTCGCCAGGAAGCCATCAAGAAGCTCGAGGCCGAGGGCAACAAGCCCACGCCCCGTGCACCGGAATTCGGCTCGGACAAGGACTTCCAGCTGGCGCAGGCAATCAACCGCCTCAAGGGCCAGCCGGTGCTGGTCAGCAAGACCCAGGTCGAGCGCGCCGAGGAAAAGAAGGAAAACTGAACGGCGCGCCTGCGCGCCAGCGCCCCGCCGGTACGCCGCGCGGGGCTTTTTTTCGCATGGACGACCACGAACTTCTCCGCTACTCCCGCCACATCCTGCTCGACGAGATCGGCATCGAAGGCCAGCAGCGCCTGGGCGGCTCCCATGTGCTGGTGATAGGCCTGGGCGGACTGGGCTGCGCCGCGGCGCTGTACCTGGGAGCCGCGGGCATCGGCCAGCTGACCCTCGTGGACCATGACCGCGTGGACCTGACCAACCTCCAGCGGCAGATCGCGCACAGCACCGACCGCATTGGCTGGCACAAGGTCGAGTCGGCCGCGGCGTCGATCCGGGCGCTCAACCCGCTGGTGCAATTGCGGCTGCAGACGGAGCAGGCCGATGCGGCCTGCCTGGACCGGCTGCTGCCGCAGGCGGACCTGGTGCTGGACTGCACCGATGGCTTTGCCATCCGCCAGCTGATCAACGCCGCCTGCGTTCGCCATGGCCGGCCCTTGGTGTCGGGGGCCGCCTTGCGCTTCGACGGTCAGCTCGGCGTGTACGACGTGCGGGAGGCGGACTCCCCGTGCTACGCCTGCGTATTCCCCCCTCTCTCGCAGGTGGAGGAGACCGCCTGCTCCACCATGGGTGTCTTCGCACCCCTGGTCGGTCTGATAGGCGCCGCCCAGGCGGCCGATGCCCTGACCGTGCTGCTGGGAAATGGCCGGCCGCTGCTGCGGCGCCTGCGCATGCTGGATGCGCGTCGCATGGACTGGAGCGAAGTCCGGATAACGCGTGACCCGGCGTGCCCGGTCTGCAGCACACGGCACCTCCCCGCCGGCGTATAGCGGCTTCTAGGAGCCGGCGATGGGGCCGGAGCGGATCACCCTGCTGGTGTCGAAGCCCAGGGCTGCCGCGCGGGCCAGCCATGCATCGACCTCGTTCTCCGGCAGAGAGGGCTTGCGCGCCAGCAGCCACAGGTAGTTTCGGTCGGCAGTGCCAACCAGCGAAATCGAATAGTCCTCATCCAGCGCCAGGACCGAGTAGTCGCCCCAGACCGCGGGCAGCCACGCCATCCAGGCTGGCGCGAATCGGATTTCCAGGCGCCCGGCGTCATCGGCATCCCCTTCGCGCGGCGAGGCCCGGCGGCCCACGCCGCGTGCCTCTTCCAGTGAACCATCCGACTGGCGGCAGCGGTTGACCACGGAAAGCCCCCCCGCGGGCCGCGGCAGGTATTCGGCCGTGACGTCATCCACGCACTTGCGCTGGAAGGAATTGGGCAGGCGGGCGATCTCATGCCACAGGCCGCCGTAGCGCAGCAGATCCAGATGCGGGACGACCGGCAGCGCCCCCGACGGTGCACTCGCCGCCTGCGCCTGGGCATGCCGCACGGCCCCCACGGAAAGAAGGCCAGCAGCAAGCAAAGCGGCCAGGTAGCGCGGCAGCGGTCGGAACGGCAAGAGGGAGGAGTGCATCGGAATTCCGGAGTGATAGTGACGTAGTGTGACGGCATGACAGGCGGGCGCGAGTCGTCTGCGTCCCTTCCCGGCCGTCGGCATGCGCCTACGGCGGCCCGGCATTCGGGCCAGGGCCGTCCGAATCCGTCGTGCACTGTAGGACAACCCGTACACGTGACTCCGGCGTGCAATGGCAGAATGCCCTCCCTGCGCGCCCTACATTCGCAACAAGAGTTGCCAGGCGTGTCTTTGACCCGTTGGATGCAATGGACCAACGCCTACGGACATGACCCCGGGAATCAGAACTTTCATCGTCGAAGACAATGCCACCATCCGCGAAAATCTGATCGGCACTCTCGAAGAGCTGGCGCAGATCAGGATGGTGGGCGTCGCGGAGGCAGAGCGCGAAAGCTGCAGCTGGCTCGCGGCCCATGGCCACCGGTGGGACCTGGCCATCGTGGACCTGTTCCTCAAGCAAGGCAGCGGTCTGGGCGTTCTTTCTGCCTGCAAGGAGCGGCTGCCGCACCAGCGGGTCGTGGTACTCAGCAACTACGCCACTCCGGATATCCGCACCCGCTGCCTGCAATTGGGCGCCGATGCGGTGTTCGACAAATCCAACGAAATCGACGCGCTGCTGGACTATTGCATCGAGCATGCCCGCCAGATGCCCTGGGCCACGGCGAACCTCGATCCGTCCGCGCTGTCGGCCTGACCCAGGCCTCTGGCTCAGTCGATCAGCTTGTTCTTCAGCGCGTAGTAGGTCAGGTCGCTGTTGGAGGCCAGGTTCATCTTCTCCATCAGGCGGGTGCGGTAAGTGCTCACCGTCTTGACGCTCAGGGACAGCGATTTGGCGATATCCCCCGCCGTCTCACCCTTGGCCAGCTTGAGGAACACCTGGAACTCGCGCTCGGACAGAAGTTCGTGGGCCGGAGCGTCGTCCTTGCGGTTGAGCTGCTGCGCCAGCAGGTCGGCCACAGCCGGCGTGATGTAGCGGCGCCCCAGCGAGATGGTGCGGATCGCGTTGACGATCTCCATGGGCTCGCATTCCTTGTTGAGATAGCCGCTCGCCCCCTGCCGGATCAGGTTCATGGCGTAGTGCTCTTCCGGGTAGCCGCTCAAGATCAGGATGCCCACATCAGGGGCCTTGGCCCGGATCATGCCCAGGGCATCCAGGCCGGTCTGGCCGGGCATGGAAAGGTCCATCACCAGCACGTCGATCTCGACATTGCGGATCAGGTCGATGGCTTCCCGCCCGTTGGCCGCCTCGCCGACCACCCGCAGGTCGACGTGGTCCGAGAAAAACTGCTTGAGCCCGGACCGCACGATGGCATGGTCATCCACAATTCCGATTTTGATCATTTCCGGTCTTTCTGCGGTCAACGCCATGGGCGGGGCACAATGCCCCTTGGCTGACCCCTGGCGGTATGCCTGTGTTTCAGTAGCGCTATCAATTATTGACGAATAATTCTCCCGCCCAGAGCATTGCATGCGAAGGTTCATGGTTCCACGCTTCATGGTCAGCCTGCTGATGGCGGTGCTGGCGGCCGCCATGCTGGTCGGAATCAATGAAACCGGGTACATCCGTTCGAACGCAGCCCTGCAGGAGATCGCGCAATCGCAGCGCATCCGCACGGCGTTGACGCAGCTGTTGCAGCAGGTACTGGATGGCGAAACAGGCCAGCGCGGATACCTGCTGACGGGCGACGAACGCTACCTGGAGCCCTACAACGCCGCAGTCACCGAAATCAATCGCAACCTTGACGAATTGCGCGGCTACTACGCAGGCACACCCGAGCTGAGCGCGAGCCTGGGTGTGCTGAGCCGCCAGGTGTCGCGCAAGCTCGCAGAGATGGAACTCAGCGTGCGCCTGCGCAAGCAGGGCAACGAGGATGCCTGGCGTTTCGTGCTCATGACGGACGTGGGCCGCGAGCACATGGAAGAGATCCGCAAGCAGACCCGCCAGCTGATCGCAGCCAGTTCGAGCGCGGTGGACACCGGGCAGGCGCAGATCGTGCGCTCGCTGCAACTCTCTCGCATCGGCATCGCCGCCGTCACGCTGGTGGGGCTGATCGCCTTCTACATGTACCTGCGCCAGAGCAGCGCCCTGAAGCAGGCAGACCTGCGGCAGCAGGAGATGCTCGAGCGCGAGCGCGACCGGCTCGGCGACCAGGTGCGCGAACGCACGGCATCGCTGGCGCAGCTGGCGACCCATCTGCAACAGGTGCGCGAGGAGGAACGCGGCCACCTGGCGAGGGAACTGCACGACGAACTGGGCTCGCTGCTGACTGCAGCCAAGCTCGACGTGGCGCGGCTGAAGTCGCGCATAGGCAACGAGTCGCCGGAAACAGCGGCGCGCCTGCAGCACCTGACGGAGACGCTCAACAGCGGCATCGCCCTGAAGCGCCGCATCATCGAAGACCTGCGGCCCTCCTCGCTCTCCAACCTGGGCCTCGTGGCCGCGCTGGAGATCCTGGCGCGCGAAATGGGCGAACGCCTGGGCTTCTCCATCATGACCAACCTGGAAATGCCGGAACTCGACGAATCCGCGCAGCTCACCGTCTACCGGCTGGTGCAGGAATCGTTGACCAACATCGGCAAGTACGCACAGGCGCGCCAGGTCGTCGTCACCCTGCACAGCTATGCCAGCCATATCGCAGTCGAGGTGAGCGACGACGGCGTGGGATTCGACACGGACCGGACGACACCCTCCACGCACGGCCTCACCGGCATGCGCCACCGCGTGGAAGCTGCAGGCGGCAAGCTGACCATCACCTCGACCCCTGGCAAGGGGACGGTGATCGCCGCATCGCTGCCGCGCTCGCACTGAAGCCCCGCGGCCGGCACTGTCAGCCGGCTCCTACGCCCCCCGGCCACAGGTACTGACAGGCCGTCGGGCCTGCTGCTGATCACTCCCACGGCGCCTTGTGCCTACGCTAGCCACAAGGCGACTCAGTAGGTGGTCGCCTATGTTTTTAACGGAAGGAGTGGGACATGCTGCATTACACCGTGGTATTTCTCGTCATTGCACTGATCGCTGCCATGTTCGGCTTCGGGGGCATCGCCGCCGGCGCCGTCGGGATCGCCAAGATCTTGTTCTTCATCTTCGCCATCCTGACCATCATCAGCTTCGTGGTCGGCCGCAGTCGCGGGCGTTGACGCCAGGCCGGCGGCGCATGCGGCTAGCCGCGCCGCCGCTTCTATTCGCCATTTCTCTTTCAAGCACCAAGGATTCACCATGACCATCAGCACCAGCAAAGCCGCCAGCACCGCCCGCAACGTTTCCGACAATGTTCTGCACAGCGCCGAAAAGGCCGTCGATTCCACGCGGGATTTTGCCAACGACTCCCTGGAAAAGGCGAGCGACAAGGTGCGTGAGATGCGCAGCAACGTGGACCCGCTGGTCGACCAGATCACAGCCAAGGCGCAGGAGCTTGCCAATCGCGGGCTCGAGTACGCCAGCGATGCAAAGTACCGCGCACAGGAAAAGCTGTCGCGCTATACCGATGCCACGGGCCGCTACGTGGCGGAACAGCCCGTGCGCTCGGTGCTGATCGCGGCCGCGGCAGGTGCAGCCATCGCCGCGGCCATCCTGATTGCGACCCGCAACACGAACCGCAACCGCTATTGAGCATTGCTCCCCGGCTGCGCCCTTCCACTCTACCTACGCATCGCCTGCCACAGACAACATGCTCCACCCCCTCTTCACCATCCTGATCCGCAAGCCTGAATTGGTGGTGGAGCATCTGGCAGGGTACGCCGCGCTGGCCCACGAGGAGATCAGCTCCTTCGGTACGGAG
>Ga0116227_10007619_pt1 | contig 20992 bp, 18 predicted proteins | sample S1TSphgellanicum_FD_89693 | JGI IMG/M metagenome (GOLD analysis project Ga0116227, IMG submission 89693) | Host-associated microbial communities from peat moss isolated from Minnesota, USA - S1T2_Fb - Sphagnum magellanicum MG | ecosystem: Host-associated > Plants > Peat moss > Unclassified...
GTTCATTATGGCTGTCTTGCGCACACAACTTTCTTCAATTGAAGAAAGCTTTTGGTGGAAGTCGTCAGGCGCTGCCAACTATATTTTGGTTGTCAACAGCCGACGACGACGACGACGACGACGACGCTGCATGTCCAAGAGCGAATCAGAGCAACGAGCATGCGGAAAACACCAAAGACAAGTCCCGTTTGATTTCCGCCTTCTCGCGCGTCCCCACCCCCGCGCCCAAAAGAGCCTTAACTTAACTTAGGTACGTACCTTAAGGTGCATTCACACTTGGTGTTAGGAACTCTAGTGTTGAGTCCCTTAACAACATCATGGTAGTCATTTAGGACTTAAACCTACTTACCATGAAATTTTTTATGTTAAGCTAGCATTCACTTAACATTAAGTTATCACCTATTTAACATTATATGCCACCTAGGATGCCACCTAGATTTTTATTTAACACTAACTTAACATCAAGTGTGAATGCACCTTTAGTAGGCCTAAAGAATCCCTTGGGCCTATTAATGTGCTTTAGGTGTAACTCAAGCCTAGACCTACTAAGGTGCCTCATGATTTATGCATCCATCATTATTATTACCTTCGTGGTCTGTTTTTCACTCATTATTTGCCTTGTGTTTTTGCATTAGGTTAATAGGACTCATCATGGGTGAGGGCATTCCCAATATATATATATATATATATATATATATATACTTGGGAGTACTAAGCTTGGCTATGCCTTCTTCTTGCATAGGCCCTTATTTTGGGAATGCCCCACCCTAAAGCAAGGTTAAGAGTCGAGACTTAAGACTTTAAGACCCATGGGTGGGTTCATTCCTAAGATATGGGAGGAGGTGAGTAAATAAGCCCCCCTTCTTTTGGGTACTTTGTCCCCACCCTTGAAAGCACGTACATGGAGTAGACCTCGACCATTCTTTGAAAATACCCCACCAAAAAAAAAGGTCACAAAACAAAGTGAATTCATGCTAAGGATCAGATTTGAGCCAAGCAAAAAAGAATCAATCTGTACATGAAACAAAGTAAGAAGAGGCAAGTGAGCTTGCAAAAGTATCCTTTTGGCCATAATTGAAAAACTAGAGTTGAGTTTCAATGTTGTTGTTAAAGTTTTTCCTTTTAAAAAAAAAAAAAGGAAAACACATGCATATAGATTAGGTACAATGCATGACAAACGTTTCTTAGAAAAGTACATTGACCTTTGTATGGGGTGAAAATACTTTTAATGTAGAAGTGAGGGTAAAAGTAGTTTTGCATTCAATTTGCCACTATTATTATTATTATAACTAAATGCAAAAATTTGAAGAATCATGTACAACAAAGGAAGATTGTCAATATTTAATGTCTTGTTTTAATAAAAATTTCTCCCTTTGTGGATGACAATATTTGAGATTCCAAGAAGGGTGGAAGTAAATAAGGGGCTCAAAGTCAAGGTGATTTTAAAGATAACTTTGTTATTTCCTTAAGTTCATTATGGATTTTCATGGTGTTTGTTTCATTTGGAATATTTTGCTCAATTTGCATATACATTGTAAGAATACATGAATATATTTACAATGGAATATATGATATAAAAGTTACATTGTATGAAGAAAGGTCAAACATTGCACACCTAACTATGTAAACCAAAAAATATCATACATTGTCATTAGCATTTTAGAATTTCCATCTCATCCAACATCGAGCTAATCTATGGTTACAAAGTGCATGTTTAGTACAATTCACTAACTAATTGTCAATTGTCTATTATAACTAAACCATTATTTTCAAATACAATTTGGATTTCATTGAGTGCTAGGTTCATTATAACCTTAAGGGGGGGAGGAAACCCAATTGATTCATCTTGCATGGTTTTCTTCAATGTGCAACCGATATGAAAATATTGACTTAAGCATAATAAAATACATGGCACAAACACACAACCTTTGATGCTAGTGAAAGTCATCATCATAAAAAAAATTTAATTATATGTTATAGGCATTGCCCTCTTTAGTAATGAACTCCATTATAATTGTAACATGGAAATCTTATTTAGTCATTTTACATGTTGAATGATGAAATGAAGATTTTTAAAATATTAGTGTGAACTTGATCATATACAATCTTGCACATAATCTAGTACCCATGAAGATAACACACAATGCACATCGACAAAAATGTTTTCAAATCATGGTAATTGGGAGGATGCTACACATTTTTATCATAACACAATTAAAGAAAGTGGTTTAAGGACATGGAAGATTTTGTTAAAAGAAATTGTTTTATGCTAGACACAAGAATATTTGTATATTGCTTTTGAGTATAGAAAACAAGTGACAATAATGGTTTGACATTGATTTTCAAATAAATATTCTTCATTGAAATATCCAACAATTATCAAATTGGTTTTGGAAAAGCCCAATATTACAACACTTAACAATTCAATGATGCATTTCAAAAATGTTTAGACGTGGAGAGTATGTTGGGAATGTGCAAAAGATATTCAAGGCATTGTGGCATTCAATGCATGTCGATCGTTTTTATTTTCTTATTTAATTGTGTGAGATTTTGATGAAATATATATGTTGTCTTTAGGTTGAATGATCACACATTTGTTTATCAAGTAATTTGAAGTCAATTTACATAATAAAAATGATGGTGTTTGTCTATTTATTTGAAACATAGACAAACCAAATCTACCTCACTTTCTAGTTATGAAATTTAGTTTTGCGTAATAATTCACCTTTTCCTAAGCAAATATGAATGTTGCTTGAATACTTTTCATCAACACAAATAATTGCATTATGAAGGATGGAAAAAAAAATCCTCACAATTAACAAGGATTGACAACAAATCCATGAAGGAATGCGTTGAATAATTCTTGACTTTCCTTGACAATAAAAAAAATGGGTTTGAAATGAATCAATGAACATGATGTTCCATACACATTTAACCACCATGTTTGGGCAAGTATTTTATCTAATACGTTTAAAGAATTCTTTTGTAACCTACTAAAGACCTACCAATGGTACGTTTTAACCACCAAAATATGAGGATAATTGAATCATAAGATATTCAATGTATTCAAAAAAAGAATATGACTAATCCAATGCTCAAATGGGTGTTTGCATGGTACATATAAACAAAAATAATCACAATTTGACAATTTTCACTATAACACATTTTTATGCGGTTCTTTAGATATTTGGAAAAATAATTGTGCTAGGAATGTGCTATTAAAAGTGGATTATGTCTTAGACCCTCATTTTGTTTTGAAATTGATGCAGAAATGAAAAAAACTTCAATTGTTAATTAGCGTACATTTTTAACTTGCAAATTTTGTACCAAATGTAACAAAAGGAGTAAGAAATATTATTTTCAATGGGAATTTGTCCTTGAAAAATTGCACATACAAAAAGACAACTACAATGAACAATCTTCTTCATGAAATTTATAATTTGTTTTAAAGTCATGAAATTCATATTAGATAACACCTAAATATTTGGTGGTACATTATATTATGATAACAATAATTATTATAATATTTTTAGGTTGTAAAATGTTTTTCAATTAAACATTAAGTGTTGTTTTTATTATTTTACAAAAATACAATGGAATTCTAATATTAATGAAAATGGTATATTCAAATAAAGTGTTTTAAGCAAACTTCATAATATCATTAGTGTACATTACATAAATGCACAATTGTGAATCACTTGCATATTCACTGGTAAATACAATTTGCCTTAAAGTTAAGGCCCAAATCAACTTTATGTGATTTCTAGAAGAATTCCAAGCGAGTGAAATTTTACATGTTATTATTTTTTATACTTTATGTTCTTATAATTTTTTATAAAATAATATCTACATTGTACCATGCATTTACTCAAATTTTAGAGGTCTAAGTTGTTGCAATTTTGTTGAAGGCTACATCATTAATTATAAATCTTGATGATTTTTTGAAATGATTGTAAAAAATGTTACTAGGTTCCATGATTTTTTTTCATATCCAAGAAGATCCCACAACACTCACACCCATTTGGCACCCATTTCCCAAGTGTGAAAATTTTTATTCAAAGGAGTCATATATTCTTCTTGAGATAAAACTAAACTTCAAGAATAAATTAAAATTCAAATTGGTAATTAAGGCTCCAAGATTAATTCCAAAACTTGTGATATCAAAGACATTTTGATACCAACTATGGAAATGACATGCATCGCAACTAGTCCAAATTTTAAAAAAAGATGACGAATAAAAAACCATCAAATAAAAAACTTGATTATTATCTAATAGCCATAATTTATGCACATTTTAAAAAGTTAAAACTTGTAAACATGATGAAGTATACATGTTTTCACTATCAAAATTATCTATTTTTGGGTCCAAACAACATTTAACAAGCCAATGTGTTTACTTTGCATTTAGGACTACTATCTTATTTGGGGTATTTTTGTCAAAAAAACATTTTTTCATATAGAGAAATTTTTAAATGAAATGTTTTGAAACTTTTATTTTATTTTATTTATAGTTGCCTCATTATGTCTTTTTTTTTTTTGCAATCAATTTTGAATAAATACAAATTTTGAAAGTGTATAAATTTTGCCAGATTTTGTGTTTCGTCTTAAAAAATTGTCACAATTTCAAATCATACCAAAACATGTTTACATTTTCAAATTTAGTTTCTTATATTATAAGCTACAACTTTTTTTTTAACAATATATACATTGCATCACATTTACATGTCGTAAAGGACTCATCAACTTTTTTAATTTTTAAATTTTGATAAACAAAAAATTGAAAAAATATGAAAATTTGAGTTCTTTTTAGATGTAATAATACTGTAATACTACAAAAAATTTGAGGATCAAATAAATGTATTATGAAAACTGAAGGACACTTTGTGAGAGTAGTCTTATTGAACATTGTTGTCAAACATCCTTTGTTCAAACCAAACTCTGATATTGGAAGATTTTTTTACTCATTTTAGATTTTTCAATATCCATATTATTCAATAAGCACAACTTTCAATGATTCACATGCCATTAAAGTGGCATGACATAAACAAATGTAATAAGAATTGCAAAGAAGTTAGCATCTTGACATCAATGTTAGCTCATTTGAGTTCATCCACATTCTTCTTCTCAATTGAATTATGTGAATCTCAAATTATTAATGCTTGCACAATATGACATCTAAAACTGCAAAATGGCAAAAGATACGTTCTTGCATATTATAAATTTTGGTCCCATGGAAAAGTGTGGTATGTGGTGATTTTATTTGACAATTTGAATTTAAAAACTATTGCACATGGCACAATCATTTCCATAAGGTTATTGACACTTACAACTTAATGAACATCTTTAAACATGGTTTCATGCTCAAACCCATCGTGTATTTATTGGAAGACTTTTCACCCATAGTTTCAAATTCAAAGGGCATGTTACCTTATTCAAATTCAATAAATACAAACTTTTTTTTCTTAATTCATGCAAAGCTAGTTGGGTATATAAATATTAATATATTCCAACAACATTGATGGAAATTGGACACTTGTGAACACCATTATGAATGTTGGTATCAAAATTTCAAAGTAGAATACACAAATGTTTTCAACTTGCTTAAATACCGGGATCAATATAGCCTTTTGCAATGAGTGTGGAGTTTTGGAATTCTTGATGGTGATCCCCTTCAATATTTTCAACACATTTTCAATTCAAGCACACAAGTTGGTGATAATCAAAATATGGACAACTATTTAAGACCTTGTATATCATGTGTTACCATATCAAAGCATTTACATCTATTGTTGTTTACAACCAAATACCCCTAACAAAATCTTCATCAAAACAACCATACACACACAATGAGACTTTTGCACCTCTTCATAGTTTTTGTGTTTGTTTGAAATTTCTTATTAAAAAATAATGGTTTGGTGCATGGAGTGGATTCTTCAAATTGAGTGTGTCATGAATTTGAGTTGAAAAAATTTGATTGACAAGCACCTTTCACAACGGCAACATCACAAACTTGAAACATCTTCAACCTCATTCACACTAAAATTTAACCAATTTAAGCACCTGAGATTATTTAAGCTTAATAAATCACCCATTGGACCATACCCAAATAATCTTGACATGTCATATGTGTAAAGCACATGGAAAATTTTCTTATTGCATTTTGAAATCACCTTATATTATTGTTAAATATCCTTCCTGAAAAAAAGGAAAAATCATACACCTACTACTTAGGAGTGGGAGGGATTTCTTGCATTTGCTAAATAATAGCCATAAAAACCCTCCCACTTTTGCCATCTCCTAATCTAGGTATGCTTGTGATTTATGTATGTCTAAGCTTATGATAAATCTTGTTTCATGTTTTATGATAGGTAAGGCACACATGTGTGGGACATTTCCAACATACCAAAACAAGATTCCATTACGCCTCATCCTAGGCCCTTTTTTCTAAAAATGCCCCCACCATGGAGTTTTACCTCATAGTTTGTCAACACTCACAAGTAGGGACAAGCATGGCATTGATAGTGGAATATCATTAAATTCCTAAATTTCTATAACTCTTCTAGTACATTTTGATGGACTATGTTCTCCGCATCCCATGTGGTCCTTCATCCACAAGTTGGATTGACATCCTCCCTCTCTTTAGAGACTTCCTTTAATGATAGAACTCATTTTCTCTTGGTTGTCACACAAACATCTACCAATGGTTGCTCCTAGCCTATTCGGGCAACATTCACTCCCACCTTGGGCTTGGCATGCACAACCTCTTCCTCACATACCCTCTTCCAAGTTGGGCAATCTTTTTTAGATGTTTTTCTTTTTTACATTAAAAACACTTCATGTCATTACTAGATTAAAAAAATTGATTTTGATTATGGCCTTATTGGTCATAATTGCCTTTTCAACCTCCATTGATCTATTAGCCTTGTCCTCCTTGATTTTGTCAATATTGTCTTCATGTTTGTAAATTCTATTATTAATTGTCGAATTTCCTTTGATCATTAGATCTTGAATACCCATGTTGTTTCATTTGAATAACTTCCTTTGTTTTAGCCCATATTACATTCATAGGAATATTATTTGAACAAATTGCCCTCTCATCATTTGCTTAAGGAATTGAACAATATTATTATCATAACCTTTACACATTGTACAAAATTTGTGCAACAATTTGCAATCCTTTGTATACTACACCTCATTGTAACAATTTTGATAGTAGACTCCTCTTTGGTACACATTTGTATGTGTTTTGACTCTTTTATTTTTTGTTTTCTTATAGTCTTCATCATCTAAAGCTCATAATTAAACTCTTCAAGTTGTCTAATTCTTTTCCTTTATTCACTAGGTTCCTTTTAACTCTTCTTCCATCATCCTAACTAGATTCTCCACTTTAGTGATGGTTGCTCTTAGCATCCCAAAATTTACAATTTTCAACTTGGATCAAAGACTTTTCAAAATGTCTCTCACAAGCAAACATATTAGGTTGTTGAAACATTGTTGCACACAATTGCCAATATGAAAAAAATCAAGGGTTTTGCAATTAGATTTTTGAGTTGCAACAAACATTTGCAACTCATGGTATTTTTATGATGTGGATGCTATTGGACAAGTTGTAATAGTTACACCAAACATCATATAATACTAAAAATATGTTCATCTAACATGCAATTTAGTGTAATTGTTTTCCCAAACTAGTTGTTCACATTAATTTCTAGTGCAAATAGCCATGGACAAATGGAATGTTCATGTGACTTTTCATTCATCCATTGATGAATCATGAAGTGTGTTTGTGTCCTTTACAATTTATTGATGATTATTTTACGACTAATTGTCCATGTCAAATTTTCATTTAAATGCCATGGATGAATGTAATATTGCAAACTTTTTATTCATCCCATGATGAATGAAGTTCGTTCATGTCTATTGCAATTAACTTGTAACTAATGCATTATCAAATTGCATTATCATGCAACTATTGAATTTTTCCAATGTTATTATGTTACAACTTGAATTCAATTAATGTAGTTTTAAATTGCAACTTATCAATTTGTTGATGGAACTATTTGCAATTGATGTCCATTTATAAATTATATTAATTTTTGCATACTGGAATTGGCAACGATAATTTTACATTATGAAACACATTACATAAGTCCATTGCATAAATAATGACATACATATGGCTTCACTAATACAATTGTGTGTATCAGTATTCAATGTTGAAAACTACCATATTCATATGAACATTTTTTGTTATCCATGGTCCCTTCCAATGGTATGTACTATATTTACATTTCTAATGTTAAGCTAAAATTTTCCAAAACTAAAACTATTGTTATCAAATATTCTATATAATATTTATTATTATATAATGTGAAGAGGTCCACTTGTCTTTATACAAAAGTTGGGTTATATGTTGATAGTTATCAAATGTCAAATGATGTTAGCACATCAAAGTAAAAATAGCCTTATTGAAATGTGAAAAAAAAAAATGTTCATATTTTTAATTTAAGTAAAAGTGTTCTGCAATTATAATGTAATTAATAAATAATGTACATATAGTCTATAACTATAATGCAACTCACAAGAAACATACGTAATGTCATCATTAACTTATCATTGAAGTGAACTATAAATAACACATCATAACCATAAAATGATTAAATTGAAAGCTTTACATTTGCAAACAACTTCATAAATTCAAAATAAAATGTAATAAGAAAAATTGAAATATATTGGTTTTGAATTATTTCACAAGTAGGTATGTAAACTTGCCTTCACATTCGTTGTTTTAATATAAAAATGTGTTGAACTTGAATGTCTCAAGAAACCTACACTATCAAAGTTCATAATTGTAGTTGTATAGAACTTAACAACCTAGTAACATAATATTCTTATGCTCAAAAATAATAAAAGATATTTCAATGTCATATTTGGAATTTGCATGAATAGTTGCAAGTTAGTTGTACATTAATGAACATTATATGGACTTGGCATGACTGATTTTTCATAATTTAAGCTAAAAACAATTGAAGTTTTTTATGGAGGATCTAGACAGTTACAAGACAATGGCATTGGTAATATAATGCATACATTATTTCAATCTTGTTTACAAACAACCATTCAAATTTTAAATAAGGTGTCATTAGAAAAATTGCAATACATTGGACTTGAATTTTTTCACATGTGAATGTAAACTTCCATTACTTTTGTTGTCTTAACACTAAAGTCTATTGAACTTAGATGCCTAAGGACCTACACCATCCAAGTTCATAATCAATATTTAATTTTAGTTGTATAAAACTAACAACCTAGCAACATAATATACTTATGCACAATATTATAAATGCACAAAACACCATGGATGTTGAATTTGAATATTTATACTCAGTACACCCCCAAAAAAAAAATATTTTATAAATTCACATAATCATCAAAAATAAGATTTTGATAGTTTCAATTGATTTTTTAAAATTTTAAAATTATTCAAACAAAAAAATGAATAAGAAAAAATGGGTGTTGGTTTGCTTGGGTGAACCAAAAATATTGTCCAACTAGTATTTTTTCCTTGTTTTAAAATGTAATGAATATGTGAAATACTAGTAATCATAAGAATAGTCTTCCATGGGGAAGAAATATGTGTCCAAGGGTATTGGACATTATGTTTGGAAATGAAAACTTTGAAAAAGTTTCATCCAATTGAGGTCAATTAATATTATTTAATAAGATGATAATGCATGCATCTTTTGAATATCTTATTGGTATTTTTTTTATTAAGGTTATTTTGTTAGGCATACAAATAGTTGTACTAATTTAGTTTATCAATGTTCACATAAGAAATAGTCATGATTTTTTTTAATTCAATACATTTTGGTATCTATGCAAATTGTTCCACTCAAGCAAACTAACATGCAAATGTCTTCACTTCATGTTATTTAAATGAGAATGAAATTTTTGTTTTTCTAACTTGAGCATTTCATTCTCTAAACTAAAAACCAAAATGCAAAAGATTTTTTTATGTAATATGTCTTCTAATTGCATCCCAAGCAACCAACAAGTTTAAAATAAAGAAAGCAACCATCTCCTTATTCATTCTTTATATTTTTTTGACTCTAGGCACAAGTGCGTAATAACCATAAATGTAACTCATAAGATATACAAAGACCGACAACTATGTGTCACATGCCTTCACATATCATGCACAAATTTGAAATTTGAAATTTAATTGTACACTAATTACTATAGACATCTATTTGCAAAGGAGTTGAAAGTTCCAAATTTAATGGACAATGGCAATGCATACATCTAGCATGACCATATGCATTAATGCCATAATTTGTTAATTGTAAATAGTTGTTAATTTAGTGCTACATTTTTGCCAATTGTATGGTAGTTGCCATTTATAACTCTCATACAACTTGTCCACAAAGTCAAAATAGGTTGGCCACAATTGTATATATGGGACATACTATATCTTATAGGGGTCCATCTTGCAATTAATTTACAACAAGTATAATAAAACTTTGTGAATTTTTGACATAACATTTGTTTTTTATTCCCCATATTTCCATGGAACAATTGTAACATAGTTACACATTAATTGCTTTGGACACCTAGTTGCACACTATGAGAAATCATGTCCATGAAAAATTCATTGAAAAATTCACATGCAAGATTTTTTCATAATAATCTTCCATTTTTTCATACTTCTTTTATTGAATGTTTCTCAAGGCATCAATTGACTTTCACTACATCCACTTAACTAAATTTTGCAATGAAAGCTTGTTGAGCCTTTACCTAACGTGCTATCAGATTTGTTGTCTCATAAAATTAGTCTTGACTCTTCTTCTTTCAAGTTATTTGGAAGTATTATAGATTGTGAACTTTATGTTCCTTCCATTAGTTTTGCACACATTAGTCAATTACTGAAGGTGGGAAACTAAATCATCTTCTACACAATATTTTGGCAATGGTATATAGCGGTATTTTGGTAATTGAATTCTCAAAACATTATTGGTTAATATTGCCATGACTTTTGTATTGGTACAACTAGCAAGACCCCTTGAATTGGTGTGAATTTAGCTTGCATTGGCATTGATTGTGACATAAATGCAAGAGTTTGGAAAGTTGCTCATTATATTCGCAAAATATTGACCAAGTACAAACACCAAATGTTCTAAAAACATGATGTTGTCTATTGCACCACCCTCAAGACTAATATTAATAATTGCTTCAAAATTGATTACATTTCATCCAGAGATCATAAGAGGTATATAGGATCTCCATTTTCTTATAAAAGTGCACCCGCTTCTCCTACTACTCAAGTCTCTTAGTCAACTAAACATCCAAAAATTGTCAAAGGATTAGTCATTGAATTACCTATAACAAGTGAAAAATTCTTCTACCTTTCTTAAACCCTAAACCAATTTTTTCATCATTCAACGATTTGGTTTACTTACCAATGGTATCGACTATATCATGTGTTGCTATTATTATTAATTGTTCAATTATTGGCACCAATCCTTCATACCCAATTGTTGAACCAAAAGGGTATATACTCTTGTTTCCAAATGTTTAAGTATTTGTCTCGTATAGAAAATCTTTGGTTGCTTATCTTTTTGTTCTTCTTGCAATTCACAATCAATTATTCTTCTTTCTTTCCTTATTTTTATTTGACATGAGCCTTGAGTCAAATAGGTAACCAACTTGCACTCATCCAATTCTTTGCATTTTAGATGAGATGGCATTAGTAGAGAAGAAAAAAGGGAAGTTCTTTGGTCAAGTCTTTAAAAGGCTTGTAAATGTTAGGTTATTCCTTCACTTCATAAGGTAGTTGCCATACAAATATGGTAGTTCGTCTAGATAGGATATCAAAAGGCATCCATTGTTCAATCAATGCATTGATACTTGGTTGAATGAATTATCTCCCGACATTGATAGAAACCATATTGTGAGTCATAACCACTTGCTCAATTAGCACCAAAATCAAATAAGCATACTAACATAAGAGACCAACATTTTTATTTGGTCATTATTAATGCATAATGATCAAGGTTTTGTGTTGCATACAATAGACCTTAGTATCTTTATACAAATTTTCCAAGATTAGTTCTTGGACATGTTCAAATAGCTCTTTAAATATGTTTGCAAAACAATTCAACCCCCCTTTTTTTTGGCACATTTCTTGGAATATATATGTAATTAGTAAAAAGCCAACGAAAATGATTATTTTCTCTCATCAATTCTTTGGTTTTCTCTCTTATTATGACTCCTTTTAACCATTTGTCATTCTTGGGAATCGTAATCATGCCCCATTTTTTTTCAAATTTGCACTCACATTGGTTATTATATTACATATTTAACAACATTGACTTTTCTATTTTTTGAACCCAATGGGTGAACAAGTTTGGCAAAACCCTATTTTGGTTTGAAAAGACTGAATTTGGTATTAATCTTGAATATTTTCTGAAAACACATTTAGCCCTCAATATATTCATATCTTCCAATTTTACCCTTATTTTTGCTACTCTATACTCAACTATTTGTTAAGTAAATCCACAAGGTTTTAATTTGATAAAAACATGCAACAAGAAAAATCCTAATTCAATTTCATCTATTATGAACTTTCTTTAGAATTTCCTTTTACAAGCTGAATCATAGTTCCTTAAACTAAAACTCATAGTTCCTTAAATCAAAATGTTTATTTACATGAAGTAATTATATTACTTATCATACACCCCCCTTTGGTAATGTGCTTTCACCCCCTTGTTTATCCCCAATTTTGCAATGGAATGTAAACCTAGGGCAACTCCTTAGCTGCCACAAAAGAATCTCATGTGAAAACTTTGAATGAAATTAAAACATGATCACAAATTTGAACTCCCAAAGTGGAGAATCATTTGGGAGAGTTGGAATTCACTCTCACACTTGTGAGAATGAGTCTTTGGACACTTAGTTCCCACCCTATTCAATTTGTCATGCTTTAGCTTTAGCCACAAGCTTAAGGTTAAGGTTGTAACAACTAGTGCTTGAAAGGGCTCAATGTATCAAACATAAATGTGGTAACATAATCTTGTGAAGGATGTGTTTTGGAAAAAAAAATTTAAGGGATCATACAAGATCAATGATACAAAGGAATGATCTTAAGTTCCCAATACATTTTTCCATGTTGACATTTATGGGCCTATGCAAGAGGATTTGCTTAGAGGGGAAATATCCTATATTAACCTCTTATTCAAAGACGATTGTTTAAAGTATATATTTGTTTATTGCATCAAAAGCAAATAAGAAGTTCTATCATGTTTCAAGAATCCTATCAAAAAGGTTTAAAAAGAGATCAATTGCAAAATTATCAACTGGAAAAGATTTTTCTTAGCAAGGATTTTGAACATTATCTTGACATCAAAACCATAGTGCATGAAATTAGTACATGTCATGTACCCCCACAACAAAGTACATTCATAAAAATAGATAATTGGATAGTCATAAAAATAACACCACACTTGATCTATGCTAAATGTTTTCCATTATGCCTTTGGGTATAAACTATACATATTGATGTGTATCTTCTTAATAGAATTAATTCAATGCATTTTAGTGACAAAACACCTCATAAAATTTGGCATGGGATGAAAAAAAAATTATCACTTTATCAAGTGTTCACTATTTTGCTTATAAGTTCACCAACAAACAACATTGATCAAAGTGGATGTTAAGAGGAACAAACTAGTGTTTGTTGATACAACACACATGCAAACTTGGGTGTAGACTATGGTAGCTTGACATAAAAATGGTGACAAAGAATGCTTATGTTATATGTTGATGAAACATCAATATATAATGTTCCTACTACACAAGATGTGACATTTAGTGAACTTTAGAAATTGAAATTTACCCAATTATTTGTAAGAGTTCCATAGTGATAAAAGATTCAATGTTTGAACAACTTAATGTAATTAAAGATGGTCAATTATAAACAATGTGAGCAATAACATATGAAATTGCCCCAAATGATCAAACAATGGGAAATATGCATGATATTGTGACACCAGAAGATACGCATGAGTCACCATTGATTTTTCAATGTTGCAAGCCTATTTGCACTCACAATGGTTATAAGTAAAATAATGCCAACTCCTAATGATGACATGATCAACCATTTCAAAATTATTTTGTTGGTTTAATGGATTTTTTCCATGGATTCATGAAGCCTCAAACTTCTAAGAAGTTATTTAATCTCTTGATGCTTCATTATGGAATGTAGCAATGGACAAGAACATGTCTCACTACTACAAAATGACACTTGGGAATTAGCTATGTCATTACCAAAAGGGAAAAAAGTTATTTGTTATAAATGAATTTACAAATTCAAACACAATTTAGAATATGGCTCCATTGAGTGACACAACTTTCACATTTAATCACCAAAGGCTATTCACAAAAGGGTGCAAGTACAAAGATAGGAGCCAAAAATCATGTTGGATAGTGGTGAAAATTGTGAACTTTTTCATATATATATATATATATATAATGTTAATCATTCCAAGTTGTGCTAAATGATTAATATGAAATTTGAGGAATTAAAATTGAATATTCATTAAATTAAATATTGGGTTTTGGTTTTTCAAAAGGACGCTTGAACTTGAATAGATGTTATGTCAAATGTGGTAAATTTTACAGAGGACTAGGTAAAGGACTATTGCAATAACATAATTTTGATGGTAAAAAAAACTTAGATGATAGCAACCTACTACCCAAGTTCAAAAAGCACTCACAATTTAAAAGATATGGAATTTAAATTTTTTTAAAATTCAAAGTATTTTTCAATTTTTTAAATTCTCAAAAGTCCTTTACCACATGCAAATGGGGTGTAATGTGCATGACATACAAAAAAAAGTTGTATTTTTATGATATTAAAAAAACCCTAAAGTAATTAACATATTTTGGTATGATTTAAAATTATGATAAATTTTAAAGATGAAATGTAGAATCTGGCAAAATTTACACACTTTGAAATTTTCATATTTATTCAACAATGATTAACACAAAACATGTGACCTATTGGGGCAACTATATCTACTTTTAATAGAAAGTTACAAAAGATTTCATTTTTTAAAAAATCATATAAAAAGTGAAAAAGGACTAAAAAGGATTCATAGTCCTTGTATAAAGTAATCCCATTGGTTCCTATTTACGTACTTGCACCCAAAAGGTAGGTATTAATGATGCAAACACATTTTTTAATGATGAAAAGTGACTATGCATGTTATTCTTGCAATTGTAGCTATTCATAAGGTTCACATTTGCTAATTTCACACACACACATCTTTCCTTAATGGAGATTTGTAAAAAGAAATCAACATGGCACAACTCAAAAGCTATGTACAATTAGAGGAAGAAAATTTTGTTTGTAAACTTTAAAAATTCTCTATGATCTTAAACAAATAGCCAAGTAGTGGAATATTAAGCTTCACATTTTTTAAGGAGTACATCTTGTCACCAATGAAGTTGACCTTTGTGTTTATCACAAGAAAGGTCCTATGGAAATTATATGTGGGATATTTGTTGATGTGGAATTTTATGTGTAGTTAAAAAACAACACATGATAACCTTATTGGTCATCTAAAGATTGGCTAAAGACTAGATATTTAAGGTGATTTGAAAATTAGTAAATTATTATGTTGGATTTCATATTACTATTGATCCTTAAATCATTCAATCTTCATCAATTAGACCAATATATCATTTAGATAACATCAAATGTTTATGAAGGGAAAATGTTAATCCTCAATTGTTGCCCCCTTTGATACCCATATGTTATTTAGTGCTCATTTTATATTAGTATACAAGGTGGTTGATGAGGTTCCATATAAATAGGTAGTTGGTAGCTTGATGTATGTTATGACAATGACATGAACTAATGTTGCATATGTAATAAGGATGGGAGTTTGGTATAGCGAAAAACCCAAGCAATTTCATTGGTTTATAGTGAAAAGAATTTTAGACTGTTTGAAAGGCATTGCTAACTATGACTTTTTTACTATGGAACTACAACAAAATTTACATGGTTTTTGTGGCATTAGTTATGCTAGAAACCAAGATGATTATAAGTTTTAGATAAGGTACATGTTCATTTTTGGTAATGTCATTATTGCATGGTGCAACCAATGCCAAGGTTGTACATAATTTCCATAACTAAATCTGAATTTGTTGCTACCAATGAAGTAATAAAGAAGCTCAATTTGGCTACAATGCATATGTTCTAATATTGGGATCAACCAACAAAATCATGAGTTATGATCTACAACAATAATCAAAGTGTAATTCAATTGGTGAAAAATCTTGAATATTATAAACAAACCAAACATATTGACAAGAATATTACTTCATTCATAAGAAATGGGAGACTAAGTACATGGAATTGTTATATGTCCACTCTTGTAATTGCAATATCAATTTGTTGACTAAGTCCCCAACAAAGGATACATTTTAACATGTTACACAACTATATAGGCATGACTCTTATTTGCTTGCATGAACAAATGGAGGAATAAATGAATAGAATATCATATATTCATAAAGCAAACAATTCATGATGTATGAATGGGAGTATTGAAAATATAAAATATGTACATATGTGAAGCATGCATACATTTGAATGGTTAAAGATGATTCATTAATTAGTTGAAATCTTATGTAATTGAAAAACAAGGGTGAACTAAAATCATTGTGTCATTTTTTTGTTGTCTTGTTTTTTCAATGTGAACGTTGTAGTTTCAAATGTAATGGAGATGTAAAAAAAATATAGAAAACCACCACACTAGATTTACAAGTTATAGTGAAATGTAACATTGCAAATAGATAAAAACATGGAATAAAATTATTTTCATTGAAACAAGTTTGAGCTATGCATGTTGATTCTTTCTTTTAATATATTAGAACTCAATATTTTCAAAGATATTGAGTTTTAAACTTCTCTTGTGAAAAATCTTTAATTTCCCCATTTATCCCATATTATTTGCCCGATGTTCATGTTTTTGTTGCTCATCAAGTTATTTTTTGTTCCTTCACATTGTTCCCAATAGCGTTGATGTTTACACATTATAGAATTGTTAAGCATGTGCCCATTATGTTGGATAAAACATTAAATGAGCCCATCAAGGTGAGCTAGCTATGCAATGCATTAAATATAATTAACATGCAAGGGTGAAGGCAATTCCATGACAATAAGGTCATAATTATTGGGAAATTCAAAAATTTAGAAAAACATTCATCTTCAACAAACAATTTTGGTCACAATTTCAAATTTCATTAAAAGATCATGTCAAATATAATATGGTAAAAAAAATGACATAATTTACCACCTTAGATATTTTCTTACAAATTTTAATAACATTGATTTGGTGCCATAGTGAACTTGTTGCACCCATTTTATTTTTCTCAAACAACCATACATGAAATATGAAAGCATTTACATTAATTATGAGTTTGAGCTTGGTTCTAGGATATTCAAGTAGGTTTTACACATTTGAGCCATTCATTTGTCCTTTTAGGAATTTTCCTATGGCAATAATTAAAGGCAAAAAAGTTTTAGGCCAAAAAAAAAACTTTATGAGGGTATAAATAAAATAAAATGACCATTACCTTGTCAAAATTGCATGCAAGTAGATATAAAGTAACAACAAAACATCATAAAATTTTGTAACATTTAATGTTTTTAATGAAAACATCTAGTTTTTTCATCTACTTTACCATGCTTAAGTCCATTGAGAAAAAATATTACTAAGCAAAATCCTCATACTCTTTTTGAGTGTTGGTTTTCCTTTTCTTTTTTTTAGTTCAAATATCTTTCCTACTCATTTTGTAGAGTGCCTTCTCCTTTCTAATAAGTAACACAAGAACTATGGCTTTACTGAAAAAAGGAAGACCATTTAACTAGAAGAATGTTAAAATATTTGAAAGGAACATTGAATCGTGGATTATTCTATCCTTATGGTGGAGTTGCAATGCTCATGAGATATACATATGTTGATTGGGCAAAAAATTACACACAAGGCATTCAACTATAGGAATTTACTATTCAAACTTGGAGAGTGAAGTGGATTGATCAAGTTGGTTTCAACCTATTGTAGTTCTTCAACAATTGAGGCTAAATACAAGGCAATGGGAAAAGCAACAAAAAAATATTGTATGCATGAAATAACTTTTATTGTGAGGGATGCAAGATTTCACATTTTACATGAATAGATCCACGTTCTCTCACCTACTCTTCAAGCTACATGTTAGCACATTGACATTGTGTTTTGGGTGAATGGTGTTTGGATGTTGGTTGGCATCGTCATCACTGACCCCACTTGAGCAGATTTGGTTCATGGGAAGCTCTATCTTGTGGGGTTGTTGGTACAATTATAGCTCAAGTTAAGGATGGCCTTTATCATGATCGATACCTAGCAAACTGGTTTCTCCTTCTAGCCATAAAAGTCTTTGGGTGTTTGCATTAGCAAGCCAATGGTTTTTTTCATTGATATGCCAACATGGCATGGAGCATGAAAGGCTCTAAAGGCCTTCCTCTTTTGGTGTTTGCATTCATTTTACAGGCAAAGGGTGTCAGTGGTGTTGTAGCGAGCGCAAGCGACCTCTATTTGAAGCATGTTGTCGCTATAGGTGAAGGTTTTTCTAGGCTGTGTTCTTTTAGGTGTTCCTCCCTCTCCTTATCTTATTTGCTCCTTGCGACTTGGCGGTTGAATGCTTGATTTGCTCATGTTCCCCTTGCAGTCAACCCTAGTTGGTTTTCTTTTTGCCTAGACTTGGGTCTTTTCATCTTGTACCTTTTTCTCCACCTTTTTTGGGGTGCTTTGTTTTTTTGACCTTTGGCAAGTTTTCATCAGCTAGGAATCAGAAACAATGCTTCTACTGAGCTATTTTGTGATAACCAAAGCAACATCAAACCAGTGAAATCTATTCATGCATGCAAAGACAAAACATATAAAAATAAAACATCATTATGTCGAGAAGAGGACCCACGCAATTGACCTTGTAGTTACAAATATTCCAACCTGACATCAAGTGGTGGATTTACTAACTAAACCAGTAGGATGGGTAAATCCTGCTGCTCAACAAAAACCACCCGGAATAGAAAAACTTGGCATCATACTGCCAACCTAGTAGTTGAAGGATGTCTTCATGCCAAGAACTACTAAGATGTTTGAAGAGGCATTTGTCACAAGAAGCTGGTGTTGGTACAACGTCTGGTATTGCCTCAAGTCATACCAACAGGTGGTAGGGTCCTTGATACCAGCTGCATGCCTATATATACCAGATCGACACTGATCTCTACTCTTAGACTTGAATCAGCAATTGAATGGAGTTTGTTGATATGCAGGACTTCTACTACTATGGCAATACAATATTTACAAATGCCACAGGTTCTTTGGGGTTGTGTTACCAACAGAGAGCTGTCTTGAGGAGCTTCGGGAGCAATTCAGAAGAAGCCTTATGGTGTGCACATTGCGTATGAATGAATTCAGACATTTAAAGTGCTCAAACTTCCACTGGTATGAAGGAAAACTACAAATTTCCAGGTAGACCTGTTTGTGGTTGTGGGAGGAAGTGGTCAGTCTAGAACCCATAAGCCAAACTCTTCCATTCAATGATCAGCACATGGTTGGGAAAATTCAGATCTGAGTAGCAGCCTGCATACCTCTGTTGAACTGCACATTATGTTCCAGATTTCTATCCTCACCCCTCCTGTTGCCAGACTATGGAGAAATTAGTTTTCGAGTATGGACCTCTGATTGCCAGTGTAACAATTTTATATTTGACACAGGCTTCATAACAAGTCTGGTTACAAACAGAAAAATGTGCACTGCTCTTCGTCCTGATCATCACTTGCAGGAGCCGGTTCTCTACTTGATGGAAATTCTCAATTTACAGTCAACCCTAATCCTCACAACCCCAGTATTGATAGGACTCTGCTTTGTCTACACATGACTAGTATTCTTCCTGCATTACAAATTGGATTCAAATCATCAATCATGCAACATGCTGCAAAGGTACAAAGTTGTGTGCGCGCAGAGCTTCAAAGTGGCACTCTTTATATCCTTTGTAGCTGAGCCATAGGAACATTTGCCCAATTGTCCTCAAAACAATCCATCATTCATGACTGAACCCATTGGTCACAAGGTGTGCTAGGCATCTACTAGCAATACATACAATGCCTTCAATGTGAATCAGTTTGCTTGTCAAATAGACTGAGCAACAATTTGATAATTATTTTTACTACACGTTAGCAAATAGTTTGTATGAACTTGCATCCAGTGCAATCTGGCGGACAGCTGAAATGCATCCCATAAGGCCAACAATACTAAAGACAACTATAATCACATAATTCAGCCAGAATTTGATAGTCCATTTTGAGGGTTTGAAGGTGACATTGTAAAGGACAAATGGCAAGACAAAATCCAAAGGCGTGAATCCAAAGGCACCAATAATGGCATTGATGTCACCAAAGAAGGGAAGTGCAGCAGCAATAAGAGTAGCAAAGGAAACATAAATTGACCGAATTATGAGCCGTGGGAGCACATTGCGCATAGAGAACTTGCCACTTTTAACACTTGAGGAGCGACCTTCAAAGATCTCAAATGTTGGTTGTGAGTACACCTACAGATGACCATTACTGCTTCAGATTTTTTAAAAACATTCCCTTGATCTTGATCAGTACAAAACCCTTATGTGCTGCTTAAAACTGCTGTAAAAATTTGTTGTTAGTTGTATGTGAGGCTTCAACCCTTTCAAGCAGGCATACCTGATACAACTGATCATCCAATATCAGCTGCAACAAATTTAGGGTTGAAAGGCTTAAAGAGTTCCACTGATAAATGGGTGGGTTGAATACTCACCAGGGCCACAGCAAAGAGCTCAGCAATGACAAACATATTGGCCAGAAATAGCAGCCAGTTTGGAATGAGTGCAACCCCACCACTTGGGGCAAAATTGA
>Ga0116227_10007620_pt1 | contig 20989 bp, 15 predicted proteins | sample S1TSphgellanicum_FD_89693 | JGI IMG/M metagenome (GOLD analysis project Ga0116227, IMG submission 89693) | Host-associated microbial communities from peat moss isolated from Minnesota, USA - S1T2_Fb - Sphagnum magellanicum MG | ecosystem: Host-associated > Plants > Peat moss > Unclassified...
ATGTGACAAGAACCTTGGAGAGTTCTTGATGTTGTGTTTTGTGTTGTGAGCATTATGTTGTAGTTTCCTTTCAATAAAGATTTATGTTTGCACTTGAGTAGATCTCCTATTTGTTAACAAGGTACAATCTTGTTCAACAACTTTGTTATATTCCTTTTGTATTTACATTTTTATAAATTATCACAATAAATATTTCTTTACACTTTTGTTTTGTACACTTCATGTTTTTGTCTTTAGCCTCAAGTGTGGTTTTGTTTTGATTTCTATGTTCCACATTTGAATTTAGACTCAAGTCTATCTTTCATTGTTTGTCTTCATAATTCTTATGCCTATGACATCTCTTTGTTGTTTCAATTGAACAAAATCTACAAGTTCATTTATTTGTTAATAGCTAGTAGAATATTATTATTGCTTGGTAGGTAAATGAGACTAGGTAGGCCTAATAGGCATGCATCTAGTTCAATGATGTGAAATAATCAAACAATGTTTGTTTCATTTTTAGACCTAAAAGTGATAGCACAATTACTTAAGGACAATTTGTATTATCATAGTCGTAATTTTTTAAATTGTAGATGAACTGAAAATGTAAAGTCATACTCCACATTGACATTGTTAATTATTTTGTTATCCAGGTTGCAATAAACTTAAAATTGGGAATCATATTAAAAGGTATGGATGAATTTTTATAAAAAAACTTGTAATGGACTTTTGAATGAATCATATTTTTTAGATCACAAAGTAAAAAATTAACATGTGGATTCAAAAAATATGCCATAGTAAAATTAATGTTTTTATAAAAAATCAACATCAAATTATGAGGTGTTTAAGAGTAAGACATGCATTGAAACTTTCCTATAGAATTTATAATTTTTAAAATATTAATATTGCATTATTAGGTCTTATTAGTCCATTTCTCGTTTGAAAATTTCTTGTTTTTACATTGATTTTTTAAACTAGGTATATGTTTAACCATGTGCAAATTGGGGTTACCCATATTTTTGAATGGATCAGGGAAGTGAACAATGGATGCATAAGTTGTTAATTATGAAAATGAAAAAAAATAAAAAATTGTTTGAAATAGATTCAAAAGAGGCCAAAAATGACCTCCTAACCATGTTTTCACCTTTGAAAATACTGCTTGTGCAACAAACAACAAGAAATAAATATTTCAAGTAGGAGTAGGAATGTAACATGTAATTCATATTTTTAAAATTATTTAAATATATATTTTAGAGTATGTTAAAGCATTTAAAATTAAAAATCTACCTATTTTATGTTACCTACCGTAAAATAATTCTAGGAATGAATGTTGATCTTTGTTTTTGAAAGGTGTCATGATCCAATTAATTTGCAAATAGTTTTAATTGTCACCCAATGAATATGGAGGAACACCATCTACACCTTTCCTAGCATCAAACCAACCTTGATGTTAAGGACATTGATACAATATAGACTTACATAGTATGTAAAATCATTGAAATTACCTAACAAATTCAAACAAATGTCAAGAATTTTTTTGTTGTAATTTACAATATCATGAACAACAATCGAATAACCATTTGTTTTATTGTACAATAGTAATATTCAAGGAAAAAATGTTTTAGGTCTAGAAATTACAATGTGGGTGCCATTGATTACACCATGCACACTTGTCAACCCACACCATTGCTTGAAACCTTCTATCATAACGTTCATTTTTTATCATATTGGTTAAGATTTCAACTTCTTGTACATAAGTGAGATTCATAGCATCCACAAACTCATGGAACATTAAGAAAAACATTGATTTGATAATTGCACAAAACTTAATGTAAACCAAACAAAATAACACCATGTGGACCAAACTTATAGATATCACATGACACCCATATTTTGACATGGATTGCTCTTTGATATCAAGTGTCTTATTTCAACAAAATTGGTCGCAATTGGTTAACAATGTTAATGATAAAACTTTAACATTCAAAAAATTTAAACCCATATGTCATTTCCATATTCCACGAGGAGAAATTGAAAGTACCATTTTGTATTTCTTGGTGTCACCTAATGATTTAAATCATGTGATAGAAAATGGAAAAAATTGGACAAATGAAAATTGTGAAATCTAGCTACAATGAATAATTGTTTTGTCCAATAGTTTTAGCAACGTTTGAGTTTAAATGGTAAAAGTCTAGACCCATAAAGAAAGAACTTGTAGTGAGAACATTGAACACATGGTTGATAATTTGGAATAGTAACATTAGAATCTATCATAAACAACATTCTTTCATGTATTTTGTCTTTGAAGGTGGGAAAATATATTTGCTTTTATGATGATGAGTAGTGTAAATGATGAAAGAAAATGAAGATGATTAAAAAAAAAAAAGCTAAAAAAGGGTGAAAAACTTATTTGCTTTGAAGTGACAACATAGAATCACGATGAAACTTTGAAAAGGATTCTCCATAGAATAGAAAACCTCAAAAAATGAAAAATGAAAAATTCATTCTTTGCAAAGAAGTTTGACATTTAAAAATATGAAATCACCAAAAAAATGAATGCTTTGGTGACGATGATAATTTAAAAAACTTAAAATATGTAAAGTGTGCAATAATAGAAAAAGTATGCAATGTGACTAGCAAAAGCAGTTGATGAAATTCTAAGAGTGCAAGGTGTGTAGCAAAAGAAGCCATGGAACTCAATGGAGACCTATGTAGTGACAATGGGGAGAGCATTGAAGGGAATGTGACTAACCACTAACACTAACATTCATCATGCTGATGTGAATCCATAGTGACAAAGGTGTCTAACTTTTTTTTTTGGGAAACCTAGTTTAATTTCTAAGTGTGAGTGAGTAGAGAAAAAGTTAGATCAGTGCTAATTAACAAAGGTCACTGTTTTTAACATGACATTATGGAAATGTTAATTTACTTAAGTTCTTTACAAGCCTTACGACCAGGTCTGATTGTGTAGCTTTATTCCAGTACTTCTTCAAGTTTTTCCCTCATCTACAGGTTTCGCTCTTGGTTCTACCAGTTCTACCTTTGATGTGAATCAACCTTGAGGAACAGGTGTTATGTTCTGAAAGAGGCCCCATCGTAGAACCACCTGCAGCCAGAAGGAATTGCGTCTCGTTACTGAGCTTGATTTGTTCCTAAGTGGAACAAGCTGAACCAGACCCACTCCAGGGCATGTAAGCAGTTTAATTGTCTTTATCATGCACTCTTTCAAGCTTTTTTTTTACCGGACAGGCAGCCAGCTGCTGGTTCCACTTTTGGTGTGGTCAGCTTCACTTGTGATGTTAATTGATGGTGGAGAACACGCTTGTGGTGAGAGTCAGCGGTGGGGAAAACTGATTACACTCGATAGGCCCTGGTAGAACCGGTTTCCACCTAATGGAGTGGTTGCACACCCTACTGGGCTCACTGTGAGCTAGTCGTGTTCCTGGGTGGAACTGGCCCATACCATGTTACGGAATGTTATTTGTTCACCAATTTAGAGAATGTCTGTCCTATGCTCACCACAAGAATCCTCTGCTGACTTTGATTCCTGCAATCACCAACCTGCTGCTTGTCACAAGCTGACACAGCGCTGAGGGTATACCGAAAACCTGTCGAAATCCACAGCCACCGTCACACGGCCCCGTCGTGGACAGGGATAATCCGTACGTTTCCTCCACATGGGCCGTCGATATCCAATCTGGCAACATATTGACCATCCGATCCGTATTGTCGTCACTCTCGATACGGATCCCTGGACTCAAATCCGTACTCATAGCCATCGCCCGCCGTCTCCAACAACGTCCAACATGCTCCAGGCCCGTCATATCATAGGGTGAACATCGGGCCGATCTGTTTGCCAACCCCTCTCCCCCCCGGCCCCCCCGGCAGATTCATGGGGTAAGCCCATTCGGGCTAACCGCAGTGGCCACGTCACACAGTACCGGACTGTCACTCCGCCGTCCCACACCTGTGGAAAACACGGGCTCCGCGGTCGGTGATAACGACAATCGCCCTTGGAAGAAAGGGCAGGTGACCCGTGGCCATGCCCTAACTCCGGGCGGGCCTGACACTTGTGTAGGAGAAAATCGGGACCGTCTAAAACTCGAACTCGCGGGAAGAGGAGATCTGCAACGTTGAGCGGTCGTCTCTGCTGTGCCGCGCCCCGTCCCCTTTGTACGCAGAGAGAAACTCTTCTCGATCTCCGCTAAACTGTTTGAGCGGACGCGCCATCAGTCACAACTTGCACTGTCTTTCGGATCTCCCCCCAATGGCGAGCCCTGAAGTTTCCTCTTCATCTGAACTACAAGTCTTGTTGAATAAATGCTACCGCTTATTCTGAAACTTTGTTTTTTTCCTGGGTGGCTGTAGAATAGCGAACCAACTGGTCATGCGAAGGCGAGAGGGTTTCTTCTCGGAACCGGAATTTGCTGTCGTAAGTACAACAGGCCTCAGTGTAAGGTGTCTACAGGCCGGTCGAATGAACTACGAAGGAGCGGCGTGTCGCGAGATTTGGTTTTGTGAAAGGGTTTTGTTGTAAGTAGAGTATATTGTAGCACGGTCGGCGTTTGGAGAGGAGGTTAAGACGACGTGAACGAGACTGACGAGGAAAAGAGGAAGATATCAACACGAGGATGATGCAGTCACCAGCAGGAGTAGGGCCTCCGAGTGCTCAAGGAGGAGATGGACAGCAGCAATGGGTGATAATGCAGCAGCAGCCGCAGCAGGCCGGGGTTTCGCAGTCGCAGCAACCGCATGAGGAAGTGAGGACGCTCTGGTTTGGAGATCTTCAGTACTGGATGGACGAAAGCTATTTACACGGCTGCTTTGTACACACCGGAGAGGTATTTATCGTTGTTTTCCCTGCCTTCTGGACTGTTTCTTAATCCCATTGGCTACCTTTCACAACAGGTAAGTAGAATGCTTGAGTTTCTCGGAGTTTTCATGTCCGCGTTGAACCGCCAACATTAAATGTGAGCTTCTCGGAGAGTTGATCGGCAAAAACATTCTTACATGGTACCAAACTTTCGAAGTTGTGCTTCTTAGGTGTAGCAAACTTTAAGAGCCATTTTGAAGTCTTTCTCGGGTCTTCTGCCCATCTTACTCGCTCCTTGATGGTTTCTTTTAGTATATCACGGGTCTTGAAACGCTCGTTGTCAGGGATACAGACCTTACGACAGGTGCATTTTGGTTTTCGCAGTTCTGCTGCACCCTAGGAATAACTAAGAGTACGATTTCCAAGTATCTTGCAGGTGCAATCTGTGAAGATTATCCGCAATAAACAGACAGGGTACTCAGAAGGCTATGGCTTTGTGGAATTTGTCTCACATGCCACAGCTGAAAAGATACTACAGAGTTTCAATGGCACACAAATGCCTAACACTGATCAACCTTTTCGGCTCAACTGGGCATCATTTGGAATTGGAGAAAGGCGGCCTGAAGCAGGACCTGACCATTCCATCTTTGTTGGAGATCTGGCTCCGGATGTTACTGACTACAACTTGCAAGAGACTTTCCGTTCTCGGTACAGCACAGTGAAGGGAGCCAAGGTTGTGACAGATGCGAACACTGGCCGCTCTAAGGGCTATGGCTTTGTGAGATTTGGCGATGAGTCTGAGAGGAATCAAGCCATGAGTGAGATGAATGGTGTTTACTGCTCTAGCCGGCCTATGCGTATCAGTGCAGCCACTCCAAAGAAAGTTTTGGGGCCCACACAACAGTCCAATCCCAGTGGTATGCACACTGCTCAAACAGTCATTTCTTCCATAGTGCCACTGTATATAGAGCTTGGTCATTGTAAGCTCATAGAATTAGGAGACATATGTTAACTTGTATTCTGCTCCAGTGAATTCTGCTGCACTGGTTGGTTTGATAGCTTTGTCTATGACGGCTTTACAAAGTGGCAGATCATTTTTTGGGATCTTTCTGTTCACCTCTTGGTAGAGCTAACTAGTTCATTCACCTAATCATTGAAGGTCACTGAATGACAGCTCCATTAATGATGTTTCCTGTCTTGGACGGGCTTCACACTCCATGTGTCAGTTTCCAACTGACAGTGTCCCATTTTGTAACATGTGCTGGATTGTGGGGATCAGAAAGATGCGTGGTGATGGGTTTGCTGTTCACAGGGGGTTTTGGAACTTAGAGCCTGGTAGTACTAGGCTGCATCTTCCTTTTTCCTTAATAGATTGTGAATTGATGCTTGCACATGGAGTGCCAAGTGCCCCTACACATTTCTTTGGGAATGAATATTGTAGGTCTGGTAACCGGTTTGCTGGTGCCAGGTGTCAGAGTGCTTTCAAGTGTATAGTGATGGACTGGTCTACCCTTATGTTGACTAGTCTGATTAGTCTGTACATATTGATATCAGGCAGATAATCTGTGTGAAGGCTGAGGTCTTGTTTTCCCTAGCTGGGCTTCATCCTCAATGTTATTTTGAGATTCCACAGTGTATTCTATTATGGATTGTCAGCAGTACTCTAGGCCAATTTGCTGCAACTCCTAAACGTATTGATCTGAAAATGACATATATGCAAAAGATGTGTGGTGGTTTATGTGGGTTGATGAGCAGAAAGAAAAACATATTTTGACAACCTTGAACTGTGCTCATCAGTCCAGATGTGTGTTTAGTCACAAGGGATTGAGCCTTTAAATTCTCTGTTTCAAGAATTAAAACAGAATGGCATTGATCTGTAATTCTGTAACTTCCTAGTGTGATCCACAATCACACACTAGGCACTGTCTTATGGGTTGCATCAATCCTTCAATTTCATATGGAGCTAACAGTTCATCAGGTTGTCCAAATCCAGCTTCAAAACTCCTTCAGATGGTATCACCTTGCAAAATGGGCAAGCAATGAGTACTGTTTTCCCAATTGTTCCTCTGAGCAATGGCTTGATTTGACTTTCCTAGTGGTCTTTACATTGATATGAACAATGAGGTCAACATTGTAGATAACCTGGGGTCCATTAGCAAGTCTTGATTGTTCTTTCCAGCCCAAAGCTAACATATTATGAGAATCTGAATCATCATAAATCTGGTTCCAATGCTCTGGAGAACCCCTTACCTGCTATGTGGGTGGACAAACATGCTGCAGCCTGAAAGTTCTGTAGTGTGTTCTTTTTCATGATGGTTGAATAATGAGTTTGTAAATGGGTTGGGGGATCTTTTGTTCAGCAGCTGGTACACCATACCAAGTGACCCAAGCTTATGGTGGTGCATCAGTCCCTCCACAATCATCTTTGAGTGATGGCAACCCCAATAATACAACAGTAAGTGTCCCTAACTGATTGCTGCTTCTGTCAGACCTATTCTAGTGTCATTTGATCATTGAGCCTTAACATTCATGAGCTTGGAGAGTTTGGAATGTTGAGCTGAATATTACTACCTCTGGGGGTTCCAATGCTGGGGATGGGTTTTGAGGACAGGCAAACTGTGAACATGTGTTATGGTTGTCTGCAATCTACACTGCAATAGTAATGTGATTGAATATCTAATATGGATCTCTGCTGTGTAGATATTTGTGGGAGGTTTGGATCCCAGTGTAACCGATGAAGAGTTGAAGTCTGTATTTGGGCAGTTTGGAGAATTGGTTTATGTCAAAATACCTGTTGGCAAAGGCTGTGGGTTTGTCCAGTTTACCCACAGGTGAGAGTTAAATTCCATAGATTGCTTGAATTTGACAAGAATGTTCATGGTAGTGCAAACAAAGATCATCTTAGATCATCAGTTTCAATCCACAATTTGATGTCACCAATGTGCAGTTGCATCTATATGGATCTGGTATCTGCTCTGAATTGCAGACCCTCATTTGTTCGCACAGCTGTAATCGTTTGTATGAGTTGTCTGCTAGTATTTGAAGCCTCAATAAAGTCTTATGTTTCTACTTGACTGATCTACTGAAGTATGAGCTGCTTGTGCACAGTAGGTAAGATACCACATGGTTGTTTTGAACTCTCAATGCCTCACTAGCATGATTTGCAGTTGCAATAACAAATTTATGCTTATGAGAGCTTCTTGTACTATTGCAGTTAGTTTTTGGTGTAATGTGAATATTTTTGTTGATTGTTGCAGAGCAAATGCAGAGGATGCCCTGCAAAGGTTACAGGGAACAGTTATAGGTGCACAATCTGTTCGCTTGTCATGGGGACGAAGTCCAGTTAACAAGCAGGTAACTAATGATGTATGGCCCCTTACATTTCTATGGAAGATTTCTTGCCAGGTTTTTGTTCATGATAAAGAGTTCAGGACATACTGCTAATGATGCTTCAGTCAATCTGTGTGCTGTATTACTGTGATGTTACACTATTCCTAAAGTCTAGTATATGTGATCTGGGATGTTAAAATATAGCATCTCTCCTGTTTGATCTCAATTGACATAGAATGGATGCTTGGGTGGACGTTTGCAGAGGCAAGCAGCTCTGGCAGGCTGGGGACAGCCACAACAGGATCCAAACCAGTGGAATGATGGTAATGGCATCGGTGGTTACTATGGAGCTTATGGCCCAGGCTATGATCAGTACAATTACCCAGTGGAGATCTATGGAGCTAGTAGTGATTACCCTGGGTCATGGGAACTACCTGTGTACCAACACCCCCCCCCTCCAGTGCTCCGCAGCAGATAAGCCAGAATTCTGTTGCTAGCTTCATTGTGTGTGGATGTGGGATGCTTTGGGAACAAGTTCAAGAGAGCTCTTTACAGAAAATGCATGACAGTCCTCTTAGAAGTTTAGGCCTGCAGATAGTCACATTCTGGGAGGAGTTGCCTGTTTGTCTGGCCTAACTTTGCTTCAGATCATTTGCTCAAATGCCAAAGCATAGTTCGTGCATGACAGCAATATGTTTGGAAAGTTATGAGAGGACCCTTATAAAAAGATCTTTCTGGCTGTGCTTGGATGAAGCCATTGGTTTTGCTTTAGTTCTAGAAGAGCCAGCAACATTGAGAAAGGTAGCTCTTGCTGTTTCATTTCTGGTGTGATCCTGGACGGCTACACTCTCAGGACGTAGACAGGATTATTTGCTTCAATTGCAGGACTAGGGCAGTATGTTCATGTGGGTCTTACTTCCGGAGCTGTTCAAAAATGTCTACCTGTCAATGTGGTACAAAACATAGTATCCTTCCCTTTTGTGCTTCAGGAACAACTTAGGAAAGGAAAAAGGAATGTTGAGATACAGACTAGTTGGAAAGAGTGGTGGTCAGAATCTGGTTATTATTGTTGCTGGTACTTTGGAAGAAAGTTGGTCTGCAAAGTGGAGATCCTTTTAAAAGGGTCCTCTCAATGTGGAGGGTACCACACTTTACTTTTTCCTCAACTAGTTGAATCCTTTTTTTTAATTTATTAATACTGTTATTATTATTACTTTTAGCCCGACAGTAGACCTGACCAACAAGCTGTTGGCAGCTTGGCACCCCCAAGTTAAGCTCAGTTGCAGAGGGCTGGCAGGGCTTTGATCTGCACACCAGTGGGTTTGAACCTAGAACCTTTTTTGAGGTCCCAGGTCCTATACCACTGAGCCATCACCCCTGGGGTCCTAATGCCAGCTTTGATATGTTAAATTCAGGCAAGTGTTAAAAAATAATAAATCTTTTTCTTCTCTGAAGAAAGTTATTTGGTGCTTATTTTGTTGCACCAGCCACAAAGTAGTGTGGCTCCTGTGGCTGTTACCCACCCACTATTTCACACAACCCTTCAACATTTCTCCTTTTGGGTTTGCTCTGTGTGCATTGTACAACTCACTTCCAGCACAAAAGTTATTTACAACTTTTGCTTCACAAAATTTGCTTCTTGTTCTCCTTTTCAGTGAGGAAAGGTTGCATTGCGATGTAACGCTCGTCACTGTCATTGGTGTTTGGTGTCACAGACCCACAAGTCTAGCAAATTCAAGACCCACAAATGTGTGATAGTGATCTATGTCAACGCATACATTGAGCTCAAATCCTGTTGGAAGGTCAATCTTCTCTTCAACGTAATCCAATCTCATTTTTTCAATTCTCCTTGAAGCATTATGTGCATGGCCCACTCTTGCTCTTAGCAATGCAATTTTTTTGTAAACTCCAAGAATATCCACATTTGCACCTCTCTGACATTTGATTGGCAACCACATTTGCACCTCTCTAACATTTGATAGGCAACATAGTTAAACCTCTTGTGCATGTCTGACAAATTACAGTAGATTCGTAAGTGAAGCTTTTGCCTCTCTTAAGCAGTCTAGCAATTCAATTTGACCTCTCTCTAAAAAATTTCAAGATCGCTTTAACCTCACCCTTGAAGCTTCCATCTTTCTCCATAATAATCTCTAGCAATTTTCATTAACTCATATTTTTGCATTGTGGCTATCTTCAAAATTGCACATAACAAATGATTTAAAGTTTTTGCTCATCTTTAGAAATTTGTAGCAACTCATTTTTGACACTTTAAGCTTGTCATCAAAGTTGCATGTATGTAATTGTGTATATTATTGCCGCTCTTTAGCTTTGTATCTCATTTTTGCTTGCCTCTCTCAACATGTCATTACCATTACTCTAACATGTCCATTTGGGATCAGAAGATGAGAATTCTCATTGAATTCAAAATTGATTAGTTAGGGATCTTGTGCTCTCTTTCTAACCTTCTTCTAGCATTAGATGTTTCAACCTTGCTTGCATTCACCAAAGCTACACCTCATTGTAGCCTAATAGATCGTAGACTACTTTAAGTTGTTGGGCTTTGTGGAAATCCAAGGTTGAGTTATTTTAGGAGCTTGTTGCTTTGCTATCTATTTCTAGCATCACATGCTTCAACCCATACTTGCATCCAATAGCTATGGATCTCACTCAATTGAAACTCAACTATGTAGTCTATTAGATTTTACATATTATTAACCATGTTGGGATGTGGAAAAAGAATTTTGCATAAATTCAAAGTTGAGTAGTTAGGAGCATGCTGCCCCTTTTTACCTTGCTCCAACATCATATGCTTTTAGCCTTGCATGCATTCACTAGAATTGCATCTCACTCAATTCAAATTTAACTATGTAGTCTAATAAATCTTAGACAATATTAACATGTGGCGACCATGGAACATCAACACCTACATGCATTCACTAGCTTTGCATCTAATTCATTCTAAAGTCACTATGTACATCTAGCAATGTTAAGACATGTCATGTTGAGGTTTTGCCTTTAACAATTGAAGATTGTACCCTATTTGATAGTTTTTACCATCTCTATAACATGGATACTATTTTGTGAGTGTGTGAATGTGAGCAAGAAGAATATTTTGTAAAATATTCCTCCAATTTTCTTTGACACATTCACATGACGTGGATAAAATATTTTTTGACATGTCCCAAAATCTTGCCATGTAAAAAGAATATTCATATATTCCATGATAAATTCAAATATTTTGACATATCATCCACATCATAGTGTAAATGTGGAGGCTCAAACTACTTGCATAATTCGAAAAAAAAATTGTCCTTTAAAGTTTGTTTGAATGACGAAAGAGCAACACAAAAATAGCCCTTTAAAACCTTCAAACATTTCATCTTCGAAGGAGCTGTTATTAGCATGTACCTCACTACATAACTGAAAAAATATATAAATGATGTATAATGATCAATTTTAAAAGATAAACACATGTCATCACATGCAAGATCTTGTTTTGAGAATAATGTGACATGAATAAAGTCAGAAAATCTAGTGGTTATGTATTGTTATGATAAAATCTATCACAATGTCAAATACCCACTTAATCATCTCACACATATTACATTGTTGCAAGATTATTTAGACTAACAACAAGATTTTATAATTTAGTGTCTAGGGGACTTTATAGTGAATGTGATTTATGACCACTTAAGTACCATACAAAAAATAGTTGTCATTTTTATTATAGGAAATCTCACAAACAAATCAAAACATTACGTGAACTACATCAAATTTACATTGTCTAAATGTTGGTTGTCCACAACAAATGCATAAGGTTCTCACATAAATAAATCTATTTAATGTTTTGCTGAAATATTATTTAAACACGTTGACTTTCTAGGAACAAAAAATGTTTGATTGATAAATGTGTTGGAACAATGATAGGGGAATTTATTTTAGTTGATCTAATTGCATTAATTGTGAAATGGTTAAAATGTGTGCAAATGTGCAAAACAATAGTAATAAATTTCTTCTTGATGAAAGTCTTGGAGTTATAATGAGGAAAGATTTAATTGATCTAACTCCAGTATATCTAAAATAGTTGTGGGAGATGAAAGTGTTTGAAGGAATGTTGCATTTTGTAATAATATATCATTTTTTCCTTCTTTTTGTTGTGAGTCTCAAGAAAGGAAAGCAAAGTTATTTAGTTCATTTGATTTGCAAACATGTCTAGATGGAATCCAACACATTCCTATTGAACTCCTTCAAACTTGGACTTGTACTTGATTGTCAATCAAAAAAATTGGTGAAGGTTGATGTAGAGTTCAAGTTGGAAGCTTGGAGGCATCAAGAAATGGCTTGTAGAAGTACAAGAGTTACATGTGATAATAATTTGGTTGTTCATACCGAAGTTTTTGAATAACTTACGACAACCTTTTGGAGACAATCCATGGCTAGTGCAATCAACTAATTAAAATTACAGTACACATTTTCAAAATGTAGTGTGGTTACTTGTTGGGTATCCAAGATACGAGAACACATAATCTTGTTGACAATAGATTCCCACATAAAAAGTGGCCAATAAATGAAGCTAATTTGGAAAATGATGTTTACGAGTCACCCACACTTGTGTATATTAGAAAGTTGGACAAGTTGGTTCTGGGTGTGACAATAACAATGGAGATGGAAGAGTAAACCATAACACCATCTATGATAGGATCTCATAGGGATTGTAATGACAACCAATATATGATGCTACTAGTTATGCTAGATAATTCTAAAGACTTGGAGGACAATTTGTCAACTTTGGAGGATGGTGGTTTGCTTGAGTATGTCAAAAGAAAAGACAACCCAAGTTAGTATCATTGACATCATGGGCAAATTTGGTAGATAAAAAAAATCTAACTAATGTTCTCATATTGAAACCTTGTCATGATATGACAATAAACGAAGTAATAAAACAAATGAGATAGTTGTTGTGTGTTATGTCATTTATTTCTTATATAATATCATTAAAATGATTGAATATTATTTAGATGTGTTTATGAACGGACATAAGAACTTGCCATAAATTAGTTACATGGTTTGAATAAGAAGATGTAAAGAATAACAAGATTGTGGTTTAAATTTCAAAACACATAGACATAGAGTTCTTAGTTGGATCATTATATACATGCATGGTTGATGGGGATATCAAATGCAATTCCAAGTGGTAGAAATGAAACGTATTGATTTTCATATAGGTGAAAGGCCATTTAATCCCTTGAACATTCTGTAAATAGTTGTTTAAACTATTATTTTGAAGAAAAATGTTGAAATTTTGATATTTATTGTTTTTATTCCCAATTGCAACTCAAATTTTGTGCACCACATTTATTGGTGGGAGTGTAAAATGAAGAATTTGATTGGAATTACAAAGGAAAAATGCAAGAAAACACTTTAAAAAACTCATCATCTTTAGATAGCTCATATTACAATAACAACAATGCAAAAAGTTTTTTACATTGCTACAAACACCCAAAAGTCATGGTGTCAATAAAGTTGAAAGTAGCACACACATTAGGAGGAGAAGGGCTTCAAAGAGGAAAGGATGATGAAAGAACTTTGTGAAAATCTTCAAAAAGAATTACACATTTTAAAACCAACATCAAAACAAAGAACGATAGGGAAATGCTAAATGAAGCAAACTAGGAACAAAAACACGCAAACCAATTTTTCAACTTTTGTTGATGTATCAACTTGTTCAACAAAGGAGAAGTCATCAAAGTTGGGAGCATTGTATGATGTAACATTATTAAACATAAGAGTGAACAAGAATGCTTTGAACATACTATACTCAAATATAATGATGACTATTGTCAACACCTATTGAACAAAATATATTTCTTGCACAATTTTGATATCTATTAGGTGACCTTTTTTTCTTTATGGAAAGTAGTTTAAAATAGCTCTAGAATATCCTTTTATTAGCTATAATGCAAAGCCGGGAAGTGTTGGTAAATATATCGTGAATGAACTTGTTCACAATTCCATAAGGGGAAATTATTATGTACACATGGAAGGATATCTAGACATGTTGAAAAGAACAATAGACCTTTTGAAACCCAATAGTGATGATATATTGCAATAGAATATGCCTTCATAACGAAAGTTACTTGATTTTGGTATTCACCCAATTAGACCAATGGTATACCATATCATAATTATTTGCTAATAAAAAGATGAAAATAACTAAAATATATAAAGTTTGTAAATTAGATTTGAGGGGTGGGATTTTAGACATAATATTGACAATCAAAAAGATGAAAATTTCAGGTTCATTAGTTGATGAATGAATTGGGATTTGGGTTTTGTTAATTCTAAAAATTCGACCCACATTGTACCATATGATAATAACTAAAATTACTAGGATAAAAAAAATTCACCCAATTCTCACATAGTTTGGATGGTTGGTTTCGTTTAAACTCAAAAAATTTAGTGTAGCACTACTCTAATGCACAACTCTAATTGTCAACATCGATTGAGAGGAATTGAGTATCCATGACTTGTTGATACAAAGAATTGACCCAAACTAATTTGAATAGGATGGAATCACAAAAAAAAAAAAAGCCTAAAAGTATGGTTATCAACATTTAATAATTAAATATTTCAAAAATTACAATAATACAAAATTTAAAAGAAATATAAGGAGGATTTGGGATTAGATTTCACCCAAATGCCCCTCATTGATGCCTACCAACATGATAACAATTGGCTTGAGCTAACCAATATGGCCTATCAATTTTTTTAAAAACATGTGGCAATAAACTAATGGTTGACATTGACTTGGGGTGTGGGAGCACGACAAACAATGGAAAAAAAGAATTTCATATAAAGAAATTGGAGGCAAATGATTTGAAAAGAACAATATTTATATTATATTGAAAGAATTTTGTTGAATTGAAGAAATATGTAGTGTTAAGGCCATTGTGTGAACTATTGAGTTTTGTTGTGAAATATGTAAGAGTAGAAGATAAAATCTACTTCTACAACATAGGAAAGTAAATAATTTAAATATTTTCCTATCAACTTAGTCAGAAAGAAAAAATAAAGATTCAATAGAAACAAATAAGAAACAAATACAAATTCAAAAACCGTACAATGAAGAAAATACTTCCAACAACAATTGGAAGAAAATAATAATAATTAATTTTAAAAATGCACAAGAACTTCATCAATTTTAGATTAGAACACCCTTGTTCTACCTTCAAAAATTGAGCACCTTAAATACCTTAAAGAAAGTTACACCAAAATGGTGGAACAATCATTATACTTGATCCCAAAATTTTGATTCTAAAAATAAACATAGAAATTCATCACAAAATTCAATATAAGAAATCTAGTGATGCAAAATCATGTTAACTATCAAAATCCAATAATGTGTTTCTAGTATAAAATACAATAAGACAAATTCATCAAATTTTCTACTTTCAACATCATCCCCTTTCTAATTGGGATTACATCCTTGTAATTATAGTCTAATTTACAAGTGTTCTACAAAATAAGCTATTCCTCCATGGTAACAGCTTTTACTATCTCTATTGCCTCTACTACATTAGCTAATTTGACAATTTTTGGTGTAGTGGAAATAATGGGGATAGCAACACTGGAGGTATCTACTTTTTTTGGCCTTGTTGAAATTTTTAATGTTATTTCTATGTTGGTTGTAACAAAAGTGATTTCATTGGTAACAATAGTTGCTACATTGGAAACAATCATAACAATAAGGTCATTGAAAAAAATTGTCATTTCTACAACATTGGGAAAGGTTGTCACACCGAATGGAATTGTATCATTGGAATTGCTTGTAGCACTTGAAGTGCCCTCTAATTTGGTAGGGCTAGAAACTTGTGTAGCATTAGAATCCATCTCCATGTTAACTCCCTCACTCTACTCCTCAATTTGATACATGTTGAATGCAATAGTGAATTTGGTAAATGCTAGTGTCGTGTTGTAATCAAATGGAGGCATCATTAAATTGAAGCATAACCTTTCGAAAGGCCTCTAACCTTTTTTTATAAAGCTCTTCACTTTCCAATAATTGTTGAAAAACTCCCAGATTATGTTGGCAACTTAATATTTGTATAAAGCCCATTACTCTAGCTGTGTCTTCTTATTCCTTTTATAATAAATCAGGACCTTTGCTTTCATAATGACATGTTCAAACTCTTCCATCCAATGATGGTAGAAATTGACCATTTCAACTTTATGCCCTAGGGACCTCATCTCCTTCTAAATTGTCTCCAATTCTTCATGGATCATAATCAAATTGGTCTTCATTTCTTAATATTATGCTACAATAACTAGATTCTTTTAGTAGGCTACTTTTGTTCAAGCTATTGCTTCTAAATTCTTTTGTTAAAGGCCTCATTTTAAGCTTCTAGCCTCTTTGTCTTTGCCTTTGCCACCCTCAATTGCTTGTCCATCATGACTAGAAACAACTCCAAGTTTTCTCGATTCTCCTTCTCAATTTTTAAAGCTTTATTGCAAAGTGCCCCATTCTTTCCACAAAAAGTTAAGAATGATACCGATTTTGGAAAGTTAGTTGTGCAATTCTAGTACTAGGTGTTCATAGTCTCTAAGATTTGCAACTTGTTCTACATTCTTTCAAAGTTATGCAACTTGGTCTATAAACCTTGGATGGTAAGTGCATCTTGTTTATTGGCAACCTTCATTTGGTGCAGTTGGGTCCTCAAATCGGCCACCTCCTACAAACTCTTTTGGTATCCTTCCTCTTTTGTTTCCTTTTTTATTGTGGCTAATTAGAAAGCTTGGGAGAGTTTGCTAACCATTTGAGCCTAGAGAATTTGAAAGAGGCTACAATACATGTAGTCACCCCCTGAACTCTTCATGTTGTACCAAGAAGAAAATAGGACCACAATCTACCCAAATTCCATGAACACAACGTCAAAAGTAAAGTTGGTATCTCCATTTTCAATCATTGGGAACTTTCCAATTGGCTACTAGTTCCACCAACTTCCATTATTGTTTTCAATTTATCATTAAGATCAATGGGGTTGCCTTGTAAAAGTGCTCCAGAAGACCTAACACACTTTGCAATCTAGATTTCATGTGAGGGGCGGTCGTTAATTTCTTCTTTGTCCTTTGAATTTGGTAGTACCAATCTCAAGTCAACTAGAAACCAATTTTGAAAGAGTATGTCCAACACTTGGGCTACTCCAAATTCGGTGTTATCTCTACTAGCTTTTAGTTTGATAGGTGTAGAAAGATCTTTCAATTTGTTATACATATTGTTAAACATTAATGTAGCCCAATTGATTTGGATCCCCTATTATGTTAAAACCATAAGACTCATTAATGTTTTTGCAACATAGATCAATTTGTTGCCTTTTAACCGGATTACTTGAATCAAGGCTAATATCCTTACATCATACATTCCCTTGAATAGGGAAAGCTTCCAACCCTTTTGATTGACTATTGCTTTAATTGGAACAATTTCCACTACAAAGCTACCTCCTTTTCCTTTTATGATTTTGACAACAGCTTCACAATTATGGTCTATGGAAAATAAATCATATCTGCCACCATTTTTTCGATGATGAACACCAAAATGCCTTGCACTACCAATTTAACAAATTTAATATTTAACCAGGTTATTCCCTACAAGAATTCTTTAACTAGTGGCCTAATTGGAATCAACTAAATATTCAACAAATTGAAATGTTGATCTATTTTGCCCACTATGTGTTGTTCCCAATGATCCATTGTTAAAGCTGGTCTAATTCAATAAAGACTAATTTTTCCTTTATCAAAAAGGGTCATGGTCATCTTCTCTCTCTTCTATTCCTCTTGTTCTACTTTCGGTGTAGCTTGAATGTCTTTTAGTTTTGATTTTGGACTTTTTCTCCTCCTCATTGTCTTTACTCTAGCTTGTCCTCTCCTCCCCCTTCCATTTCATCTAGGCATTCCAACTTTGCTAGATGATTAGTGAGGATGTGTGTGGGGAAAAATCCTCATACATGCTAAAATTGATTAAAGGCAATAAATATTTCATGGGCATCAAAGGGAAAAGACCATAAACCAATTGGAATGGAGTATGACATGTCACCTTGAAGGTTATCCTATAAGCATAGAGAATAATATGTAGATGTTCATACTAATTAGTGTAGTTTTCATTGACTAACTTACTAAAGAATAAGCCAATCACCTTGTTTGTGGATTATGCTTAACCATTTCCTTAAAGGTAGTAGTACATGGTTAATGTCATGTGCTACAATAGAAAATGGGTGGTGAGGATTTTAATGGTGTCATTGATGAAATGAATGCCTTGATCGTTGACCAAAGTGAGTGGACAACCGAACCTAATGAGGATGAACTCGTAAATGAACTTCATGGTAATAATAGTTGTATTTGTGTGTAGAGCCTTCACCTCCACCCATTTGATGGTGTATTGGTGGTGTAGTTAATTGCCATGTAATGTATTTAGTGTTAGAATACTAGTTTTTTAGTTTGATAAGTCCAATAAAATCAAGCCCCCATTTCATGAAGGGTTATTTTGGGAGTGCAATTACGAATTTGGTAATGTTGTTCACATTAGATTTATAATTTGTTAGCAACTACATGGTTATCACCACGTCCATGCATCCTTCCCAATGCAATGGACGCATTTGGATGCAAACATAACCCTTCGTCATGTTAATATAAGGTCAACCTACATCAACCTAGGTCAAAGGCCATCTTGGGTGCCCGAAGTAGGTTTACGAGCAATTGAAAATGGAATAGTTTTGATTGACATAAACCTTATGATGACCAAAACATCTTTTGGTCACCATAGGATTGACCTTTTCCCTTCTCCCCTCTAAATTCTAATACCATTCCTTTGGTATTATTATCATAAGGAAGGTAGGGTTTCAACTTGTTGATATTTACCAACATTGGATTTGGGTCAAATTTGTCCACGTTGATTAGTAGGACTATATTATTTGGAAGGTTGTATTGCACATGGTAGATCCAAACTAATGACACTTGAACTTATTTGGGGGTTTTTTACATCCTTTAGGTAACCACATGACGTAATTTCCCAATTTGAAGGATTTGGGATGATAATGGCTATGTGACACAATGCCCATCTCCACTATTGTTTCTTCTACTTTCACTTGCCTCCAATTTATTCCCTTCCAATTTTTCCAACTCATATATTCTACTGATTAGTACCTAAATTGAATTATTGACAATATTACCTTCCTATGTGACAACATGTACCAAATATTCTATAGGCATTAGTGGGTATAGTCCATACACTAGTTGGAATGGAGTGTGCATGATGCTAACCTTGTAAATGGTTATTAACGAGGTTTTCTATTCCCATTAGAGGTTTTCAGCTTATGAATTTCCAACAATAGGTTTTTAACACAACAAGTACATTAAAACAATTTTTTAAAAATCTATCCACAATTCATGAACTAACATGTACTTAAATTGCACATAGTTTCAAAGAAAGTATTGTTGAAAAAAAACAAAAATGCTTTCATGTTCTCAATGGAAAAGAAACATAAAATCAAAATAACATCAAAAGTCCTATTTGAACAAGTTTGTCTTCTGACTCTTATATTAATTAATTCAAAATTTAAACATTCATAACAGACCATTTAAATAATCATTAGCCAATGCTAAACTAATAGTCCCAAAAAATTAAAAACTACACCATGTTTAACCACATGTTTCACTACCTGTTTTGCCAACCTATTCTACAGACTACCAGTTGACTAACAACTTGTCAACCTATCTACTAACATAGTAGAATGTTCCCTATCATTTTTGTAATTGGTTGGGTTAATGCCACATGTTAAGTTAATATAATAAGTTAATTAGATCACATGTTAAGTATAACAAGTTGTTTAAACCTATAACATGTTAGCACAAATATTATTAAATTTATGGGTAACAACAATACAATAGGTGAACAATATAGGTGCCAAATGCTCATCCCAATCATTCTTTTTTTCATTAACCAATTGGTTAACATGGTGTTAATCACTTTGTTAGTTGATTTTGCTTACCCGTTACCTTGAAGGTAATATACATGGTGGAAATAGTGTGACGAAAAAAAAATGATTCACCAAATGTGAAATGGTGTCATTGATGAAATGCACTCCTTGATCTAAAACAAAGGTAAGAGGGCACCCAAATCTAAATATGCATTCATATTGAAATTTGGCCGTCACTACCACCGTATTAGAATGTAAAGCCCTTGCTTCTACCCACTTGGTTATGTAATCTATCGCAAAAAGTATGTACTTATTTCTTGTGTGCCTTCCCACCCAACCAAAGGTCCAATACTTCTTCCTTTAACAATGTTTCATTCAACCTCTATCACTAGGACCTAGGTCTACATCATTATAGCCTATGTCATTAAAGTGTAATAGATCACTAAGGCCTATGTCACTAACATGTAATACTCAACCTTTGTCACCAAGACCTAGGTCTATATCATTAGGTCCTCTTTCAATCATCCTCTCTCACTAGGACATAGGTCTATATCATTACGACACGTGTCATTCAACCTCTATCACTAACAACCACTACTTCATATTGTGCCTTTTTGTGAAGGGCCAAACAAAAAACCGGAAGGGTTTGTGAAGCAAAAACAACTTGCCATATTTGTGATGCGACATGCATCGCACCTTGTGGTTCACCAACCATTGCTAATTTATAATGTACCTTAAATCATCGCAACACTTTTGCGACATATACCACAAACAAAACTTTGCGACCCGCTCAGTGTCCATCCACCTTAGCGATATTCCACACTTCGCAACTTTTAATCATACTCACAACATCGCACATTTTACAATACAAAAAGTATCGCTAAACACTTTGAGAGTC
>Ga0116227_10007621_pt1 | contig 20988 bp, 14 predicted proteins | sample S1TSphgellanicum_FD_89693 | JGI IMG/M metagenome (GOLD analysis project Ga0116227, IMG submission 89693) | Host-associated microbial communities from peat moss isolated from Minnesota, USA - S1T2_Fb - Sphagnum magellanicum MG | ecosystem: Host-associated > Plants > Peat moss > Unclassified...
GAGGGGGTTGATTGGAAGCAAAGTTTTCTACTGCAAAATTTCCCCCCAATGGCAACTGCAAGATTAACCCCTTGACCCTCTCAAAGGGTTTTTTTATGAAAATTTTCAATAACTTTGGCAGAAAAATAGGAGATGTTTAGAGGTGTTGGGGAGGATTTTTTATGGTTGGTTTGGGGATCATCACTTAAGGCACTTTGGATACCTATTTATTTAGGTGCCTATTTAGGTTAGGGGTATATAAACTCAAACATCTCTCAATTATCCTTATCTTTTTGCAAGTGTCATTCCAAAGAGACTCTCTAGAGCCATAACAGGGTTTTGTCTGGGTTTAGGGTTTCAAGTTCACTTTTTTATTTTTGGGAGGACCCTATTTCATTCATGTTCCCAATTTGTTATTTATGGAGTTTGTTGCACCTAGTCTTGACTCAAACTTCTCAAAGTAACGATAAGGAGTTCCTTGATACCGAGCATCAAATTGCGGTGCAAGCAGCAATCACATGTGTGAACACTTGGGAATTCTTTACACCAATAAAGTTGAAGGAGGTTGGTGGGCAATTTGTGGACCCTAATATAGGCGTGCGATATGTCTTGGTGACCATGCGGGCCACACTATGTTTGTTCAAATCCTTGACCGATTTCACTTTGACTGAGTTTGAGAAGTTGGCACAACTTGTGGTCCCCACCATCTTTGTTCATGCAAGGTCCATCAAGGAACCACACCACATTTCCGAGTGACTGGCCAAATTGACCCCAAATGAGTGTTTGTTCAACTTCATACTCTATATTAAGCACAATAATGTTAGCAAATATGATGCATTCCTATGGAATTGGAGCAAGATTGCAATGAATGATGATGGCATCTTTATTACATCTTGCATCAATTCCACCATTGTCGATGAGATTCGATGGCCCATTATTGAGGAGTGTTGGGTCTTTGCTACGCAGCTTCCATAGTTCCAAGGTTGCATCAGATTTATTGATGGTACTCTCATCAAAATTTGTAAGCCTTGGAACAATCTAGCCCATCGGAGTTGGTTTAATGGCTGGAAGAAGATGTATTGCGTGCTCAACACTGGGTGGTGGACCACCATGGGTTATTCAGATATTTGGACCTCAAGTACCCAAAGTCGTTCCATGACATCAATATCTTGCGGTAATCAAACATCCACATGAACTAATGTCAATACTTTGTTCACATAGATTAGTATTTTGAGTTCTTGTTGGGTGACTTGAAGTACATGGGCGAAGATATGTTCGTGATGCGACGCTTTGGGAGGCACAAGTTGGCACTTAAAGTTACCTTTGTTGCAATTGTTTTATAACAAGATGCATGCAAATATATTTTTTAAAACCACCATCTCATTTCATTTGTATTTAATAGGGTTTAGGACTTTTAGGGTTAAGGCTTACATTTTAGGATTTTGGGTTTGGATTTAAGCTTTAATGTTCAATGTTTTTATGTTTAAGTTTTAGGTTTAGATGTTAAGATTTAAGGTTTAAGATTAGGTTTTAATGTTAAGTTTTAAAGGTTAAGGTTTAGGTTAGGGTTAGGTTTAGGCTTTAAGGTTATGTGAAAGGGTTAGGGGTTAGGATTTAGGGTTTAAGGTTTAGGTTTAGGTTTTAAGGTTAAGTTTTTGGCTTTGGGTTTAGGATTAAGTTTTAAGAACTAGTTTTAAGTTAACTTTTAAGGTTTAGTTATAGGGGTTAAGGTTTAAGTTAGGTTAAGATTAAGTTTTAAGGTTATGTTTTAAGGTTTAGGGGTTAAGATTAGGATAAAAGGAACTAGGATTTAGGGTTTACAATTTGGGTTTAGGTCTTAAGGGTTAAGTTCCTAGGTTTTAGGTTTAGAATTAAGTTCTAAGGCTAAATTTTTGGTTTAAGTTTTAGGTTTAAGTTTTATCCTTAAATTTCTGGTTAAGGATAAATTTTAATTTTAAGTTTTTATAGTTACGTTTTAGTTTTAAATTTTAGGTCAAGTTTAAAATCAAATTCATATTTAGGGTTTCAAAAATCTGGTCTAAAATTAAGGTTTTAGATTTGGGGTTTCAAACTATGGTTAGATGAATTTTCCTGAAAATCTAGGGTTTCAGATTTAGGGTTTCAAAAGTTAGGTTTTAGGATTTAGTATTTCATGTTTAGGGATTTAAAAATTAGGGTTTCAGATATTGGGTTTCATATTAAGGTTTCAAAACTTGTGTTCGGTATTAAGGTTTCAAAACTTTTGTGTTTGGGTTTCAAAAACTAAAAACCAATGTAGCTTTTCAAAATGTTTTTTCAGATTAAGGTTTTAAAATCTTGGACTTAACCATAACAAAAACAATGTGAGTTTCTGGGTTAAAGTTGAATGGGGTATATTGGAGGCTTAAAGTCCAAATGGAAAAGGTTGATGAAAAGATTTGATTCAACAAAACAAAAGTATAATCACTTTTTTAGGGTAGTAGCATTCTTAACAAACTTCCTACATAGGTATCACCAAGACTTCACAATTGAAGTCAGTGGTGAACACTAAAACAATCTTGTAAAACATGGGTGGGATCGTGACTACTAATCATAGGTCTAACAACTTTTTGACCTTAACCTTAAACTCCTCATCCATAATGACACTGCATTCTTGAGCTACCCTTAAGTTCCTTATCTTAAAAAGATTTTTTTAATGCTAACATCCACCTTTGTTTTTAATAGGGCCTCTTGATCCTCCACATTGGCCTTTAAGTTGCTGGTGATAGTGGCTAGGCTTTTTGATCAAGATTACAACATTTCAAATTTGGTCATGGGATGTTCAAGAGTTGGAATAGGTGGGGGTGTAGTAAGTCTTGATGACAACCCATGTGTCTCATTAGACATAAGGCTAGGGTTATGTGTAGAATTTGGAAAAGATTGAGAAGAAAGGTTTGATGTACCTTTTACCATTGATTGATGCCTTTTCAACACATTCCTTGATGCATGCCCATTGGTTGTCTTGAGTTGTGTTGGAACATGATCAAATTGTAGGGCAACCTTCTCTACGCCCTATTCATTTGATGTGTTAGTTTTGAATTCCTTCAAAAGTTCTTGTTGCCTATCCTTCAAACTTTCAGGATGAAATTCAAAATTTGGGAATTGCTTTTTATACACAATTTTTTAAACATGATTAGGTATAATCTATGTCACATTGTTCTTGTCCCCATTATAGAACATGAAATGGTGGTAGTATGATGTGGCCATAAAACTTAAGTGCATAGAATCCACAATGCACCTAGGGTTTTTATCTTTCTGAGGTACTTTTGTGGGCCTCATGTAACCTACCAGTTCAAGTTCACTTTCTTATGTGTTAAAATAAAAACCTTCCATACCTACAATAAACATTAAAGGTTCTCTTAAAGAATTAAAATTTTATAACTCCTAGTTTGGATTTATGACTAGAGTTTCTTTTCAAAAATTAAATCTAGACACCTGGTTTGGAATTAGGACTGGAAGTTCTGGAAAATTTATGATAATGAGAAAAAGAGAATTTCATTGAGAGATAGGGTTTTAGTAAAACTAGAGAGTTTAATGATTAGACCTACATAGAGAAAAATTGAACCTTAGGTATAAAGAAAATGAAACTAAACACCGAGGTAAAAAGAAAAAGCCAAGGTTTTAACAAACAATGAATGTGAGTTATTGACAATGGGACTTAGTAGACATACATACATGGTTTGATGGTTAAAGGAAGAAATAAAGTGATTCACTTCGAGAGAATGTGTAGGATTATGATAGAGAAGCTGAAGATTGATTAATTTCATGGAAATTGACTTCTTTTAGGAGTTTGTAAATGCATTAGGGTTGCAATTCCTTCCCCAATTCAAATAGTGTGATTTGTTGAACTGGGACATTTTTATTATAAACAATAACAAAAGCTTCAATCAAGGCTCTTAGCCCATGTGTAGCACAAATCAAGAAGGTTAGAGTTTGCTTATCAAAAATGCATATAAAGTGTGTGAGAGATAAATTTTGACAAGTTAGAAAGAGTGACATACATTGAAGTGTGAGTATGTTAAATTAAACCCAAGCTTTCACAAATAATCACTAGGGAATTTGGACTTAAAGATGTTCAAAAGGTTCAAAGCTTTGGAGGTGCTTAACCTTTCATAGGTTGATGCATTCATGATTTCCAAAGCATTAGTATAAGCTTAGAAAAAATTAGCTTTAAGGTTATAATTAAAAACCTTATAGAAATTATGTTTGCACCCCTCCACATTCAATCCAACTTTCATACTATAATTTCATCAAAACTTTATCTGCTACCTATCAAATTAAAAGTTGAACTGGGCAAGACATCCCCAAAGGCAAGAAATTGAAGAAGAAATGTAAATTCTAGCCATAAGAAAAGAATTGTTTGTTGATCAGTGTTGTAGAGAGAGAGTGAGAGAAAAAGAGATTCTAACAAGTGTGAAAGAATGTGAAAGAGAAGGATTAGACAATGTGAGTTAGTTGATCAAAAGTTTAGAGAAAAAAAGTGAGAGAGAGTCAAAATTTTAACAAGTTTCAAAGAGTGAGAGAGAGAACCTTGAAATAGTGTGAATGGGAAGGATATGTTGATAGAGTTTGCTGAATGCAAATATAGAAGGAGAGTGAAAGAGAAAAGCTAAGTTCTAACTAACTAGAGAGAGAGGATGAAATTTTGACATAATCGAGAAAGTAAGAGAGAAAGGGATTTTGACAAACTAGAAAGAAAGATAAAGAAAGAGAGATTCTTGTTGGTTAGGGGGATAGAAAGACAATTTGCTTATAAATAAAGATTTCAAGCATAATGAGAAATATTACAACTTGAATTGAAGGAAAAAATTGGCATTTAATCCAAGGTTACAAAAATTACAAGTGGAATGCATAATGGATCTATTGTGGGGTTGGTGGGATATGTGTGCTACTACACATGTTATTTTTAGAATCAAAATTGGATGATAGGGGAGTGGGTTCAACTAGGTCTCAAGGTTCCATGAAATCTTGCAAGGTTCAAAATTCATCTTCAAATCACATTTTGAAGGATTGCCTTGGGATACAACTAGCGGCTACATGTTGGACGTAAGATTTATGATTAATTCTAACTGCCTCCAATGCATTCTAAGGAACATTCTCACCCACAATGAGAAACTAAGGTTTGTTTATTTGACAAAGTTGCCAAAACATTAACAAGGTCAATGGTAAATGAATGAAAATGTGTGCAAGTCCTATGGAATATGGGAGAGGAGGCAACAATGTACACTTTGTTTCCAAGCATGTTTCAAGGAATGGGTTTTGGGTACACATAGGTCCATTGATTTTTGGGGTCAGATTAGGGGTTGTAAGACGGTACGAGGTAGTTGCTTACTTGGGGGATTGAACTAACTATGTTTTAGCTAAGGTTTGCACAAGGTTATATACTTTGCAACAAGGTGTGCAAAAAGATGAAGCAAACATGGAAAAAAACCACACATAGAACCAAACTGTTTCCTAAATTGTGAAGCTTTCTGCACAAGCATAGAAAACGTCATCCTTGCTTACTATGACCATGGCGTTAAAAGGTTAACCCTAACCTAACAATGAGTTGCAATGAGATTTGCATGATTATTGACGACATTGTAAAGCCTCTTTATGTCAATTTTCTGCTTGCACGATAACCCTTCGTCGATGGTCCTTTTGCATGATGATTTCTTGCATGACAATGACAGTGAATGGGACACAAGTAGGCCTTCAAGGGCTTTTGGTTCCTCTTGCTGTTTTGACCTCTCACTAACTCAAAGATTTTACACCTAACCCACTCACTCAAGACCTTCACATTAGGAGACAAAGACCCTATTGTCAAGGTGCACGAGAGGGAAACAAAAAAAAACAGGGTGAAACTCAAGGAAGCACCAAAATTAATGCATTTCCAACTTTCACCTTGTATTTTTTTCCTTTGTTTTCAACTCACCTTGGTTTTTTGACTTCACCTTGAGTTTTGGCCCAACTCAAGGCAAGAACTCAAGTTGAAAACCCTGAGTTTTGATGACTTTACGTATAATTTATTATGTGTAATGTTAGTTCAAACTTTTCATGTCCATTTAGATGTGAGCATGTTCTATTAGCAAGTTGGTATTATAATTTGTACAAATATGTGTAATAGTAAAAAAAAATTATATTTAGATATCCTAACCATGTTTTCAAAAATATTTATTCACAATTCTAATTTTGATTTTGGATATAACAAAAGATTAATTTGATGATTCAGTTCTTGTGCTAGTTCCAACAAAATGTCAATTCATGTCTTGGTAACAAAAACATGACCTTAAACCCCCAAGTTTTGTTTTACAAACCGTTTAACCTCACAATGGTGGTTAGGACATCCTTCCTAGCAACCTTGGCACATGCACACCACCAAAAATGTGTTAGAAAACCCTCACCAAAGAAAGAAAGAAAGAAAAAAACTCTTAACATGTAACCATAACCCACATACACATAACCAAAAAATGTAAGCCATATACGCACAATTGAAGAAAGTGGGGAGGGGGGGGGAAATCAATTCTTAACAAGTGACCATAACCCATATACACATGACCATAAAAGTGGGAAACGCTTGAAACACCAAGAAAAATAAAAAGAAAAAACTTAACACACAATTGTACAAATTTAATCATAATTTTTTTTTTACATTTCTTAAATTTCTTAAATGCAACCATGAATAAAATGGTTTTTTTGGGTACATGTGACCATACCTAACATTCTCATATGAGATCATAAATATTGAATTATTTCTACATGTTACCATAAATAAAATGAATTTAATTTTTACATGTGATAGTAACAATTCTATATGTGACTGTAAATATTGAAATTAAAAAAAATAAATCTTACATGTGACTGTATGAAATTGAATCAATGACTTTAGTTTTTACATGTAACCATGCTAGGTATGATGTGGCCATAAAGGAAGTGTGTTAACAAATTTATTTCTTCCATATAATCATGTCATTTTTACATGCAACTATATTAAAATAAAAAATTCTTTAAAATTATTATCAATTACTCTATATTGTATTCAAGTGAAACAAAATAGTAAAATGTCACAACAATGTTTCTTTGCTATAGTCAAAGTTAGTTGTGTGACTTCAACAAGAAGTCTGATGTGTGTAACTTGACACCAACATGAAGGAAAATGCAAAATAATTGCATCATGTGTCTTTGATCAATTTGGCAGATAACAAAACTAGTAGCTTCTACACTGTAGTATATGAAATGTTTCTTCATATTAAAATATGGATGAATTGTGTAATAGAAGATGTAAAAGTCTTTTATGTGCATCAAATTTTCTTAAGTTTCCATCTTTTATTTTCACTTTGAGAAAACATGCACTGATCAAAATCAACCCCTTCACAACAAATAACAATTATGAACTCATTCATATCTATGATTGACTCCTGTGTACAGGAGTAAGTAGTCAATTAATTTTGAAATTGTATTTTTTAATAATTATGGACCTGATGAAAAAAGATCACATTTATTATTAAACTAATTTAATATAAAGGGTCAATTTAATACGTGTGCTGGAGATGCTTTACATTGCCAAATTGTTGTGCAACTATAATTCTACAACAATTTGATGAGAGCAGTTGCAATGAAGCTCAGTATGTGGCTAAGCAAAATAAAAGTGGACGAAGAAAAGTTAAAACATACCATCTTCGCTCAGCAAAATGGTTTTGGCCCAACATTTTTTCAAAAAATGCTGAGCGTGGTAAAAGGCACAGTACAGCCTAATAAATTTGATCTGACTGCTATGAAGAATGCAATAAATAGGGTCTGACTGTTGCTCCTTGTTTCTCATTGGCCAACCAGAGTGATTGGTCCGGGTGGTTTGCTATGAATAATTCTGACCTACTTGCAGTCCCAGTTCTAGTTTTATGGTAGAGTTGGAAAAAAGTGAACGACTAAACTTGTATGTGAGAAATATTCTTGCTGGGTCATATATTAAGCACAGTTGGAGCTGCTCTAGGTGGAATGCTTTGTCTGTATGTGAGAGGAGGCTTCACATACCCAAGTGAATGAGGGCTGAGTAAACAACCATAACCCCTCTTGTAGAGAGGGCAACTGAATCTGCAGATCTAACCCCCATTTCTTCTGCCATCGATTGAACGCAAAGGTAATAAATACTTTGCACATCCAATACACTTGAACAGATGATTGACTGCTGCACTGGAGTTCATCAGTTCAAACAATACCGACAAAGAAGGCCAAAACACATGGGGTTGATCACATCCTTTCCCAAGTATCACCAGCACAAATATTAGCAGATGATTGAACAGCTACACCCAAGTGAATAAACCTTTTCCCAAGTACTACTCAACCCAAATCTCAGCTGATAGTTGATGACCTCCACTCAACATTATATTCTAATAATAAAAATAGAACAAAGATACATTAGGTGAAAGAACATGGGCGGATTCCTCCCTAGCCCAAGTGCTCCCTTTGGAGGTTACAAGGTTACAGGTTTTGGCGGGCCTGTATCAACAATTGAATTCACAGCTACTTGCCTGCCACTGACCTAACAAAGGGGAGAAAGTGAGTACCTACTCAAGTGGTCCATGTGCACATGAACTCCTTTGTGAGTCTACTGACAGTTCTATAATTTCCCTTCTCCATGTTCTGTCTGACACGACCATGTATGTTTTTCCTTTTTGTGTGGAATCTACATGTTAGGGTAAGAGGACAACCCTTCTTGGGTTTTGATGGAATGCTGAGATTTCCAATTCCCCAAGATCCATTGTGAGGTGGTGTGACACTGCAAACCAAGAGAATCCATGTTTTGAGAATTTTTTTGTTCAAGAAAAATATCTCTAGATTGTATATTATTGCAATGACCAGTCTTACTGGCCACATATGGAGGGCAGAAGCTTATGCCTTGCCCACATTTTGCATATACCATAAGTACAACTACCTTATTGTGCTCGGCAGGAAACAAACTACTTCTCATCACCAATCTCATAATTTGTATTACATATGTTTTAAGACAAAAAAAGTTGGATGCTAAGCTCCACAGAGCAAGCATGAGACCCCTCTTCCCATTCCAGTTTTGTTCTGGAAAGTTACCCATCCCAGAGGACTAAAAAGCGTGGGATCCTTATCCTGCAGTGGATTTGGGTTCACAGTCCAGACAGTCTTAAGGCAGGGCCTACAACCCCTGTTTGGGCCTCTAGGAATGTTTATCAAATTTCACATAAAGTGTTAATTGTTTCACGTGGCCCACCCATAAATATGAGAACTTGAACAGTATAAGGTGATAGACTACCTAAATGCTATCACCAGTGCTGCTGTCCAATCAGAAGCAGTTATCACAGTGCTTTGTGGAGGCCAATGTACCATATGCAAACCTTTATGCCCAAACTCCAAACCTATTTTCATGCTATATTTCATCCAAAATACAGTGTACTGACAGTTTAAGTGCTGCAAATGAACATGTTCTCAGTGCAGCTCCTTTTGCCCTGCAACAATATTTCTCAAATCCAAGATTAGTTATTTATTTTTTCCCAACCTCACCCATAAAATAGAAATTGGGACTCCAAACGGTGGGAAATTAATAATAGCAACACACCAAGACCAATCCAACTATATAGCCAAAACGTCAGCATTTTGCCAGCCTCAACATCCTGTGCTAAAATGCTGGACCAAAACCATTTTGCTGAGCCAAACCAGCATGTTTCCCTAATAGCTGGTATATGCACCTGTGTACAATACGTTGAATGAGGAACATCCACAAATCAGTGTTAGACTCATTAAATTTGAGTTTGGGTCGGTATGTGTGCAGAGAAAAATGTGCTCTTCAGGAGCACTTGTACATTGAAACACTGTAGTTGATTCACAAGTCACAGTGATTATTCAGAGTTTCAATGCTATTGATTGGTTCGCTAGAGTGATTGGTCCACGTGTGGCATTTGACTGTTCCCTATGCAGTCCTATATTTGCTGTTTATGGGTGGGGGCAGTGTAAACATTAACCCCATAATCCAGACATGACAAATGCAGATAGCACCCCAAATAGAGTTCTGCTATGGAGATGCTCTTAGACATTATCATTCCAAAGTCATGAGGAAGCAAACATGATCATATGGGTTAAAGAGTTCCTTGGTATAGGGCAAAAGGTTAAATTACAGCCACACTTAGAGGCGGCTAGATGTTGAACAGCTTGAGAGGAAGAGTGCCATTTCTGCCATCCAAGTAGAGGTGATAAATTATCCCTCTGAACCACCCACATAACAAGTTGTGCAACTACAGGTACCAAAAGCAGGATTCATCCAAGAATGTGGGCTGGGGAATCCATCTCCAAAGTTCCAATGACTCAAGAAAGGAACAGCCTGAAAAACAACCCATGAGTGTGCCTGAAATGTAGCCAACAACTTCTCAGATTGACTGGTGACAATTTGGCAGCCCGTTCTCCTGCTGCAATACAAGAAATGGACCTAAACAAGTTAGCAAACAACATGTCAGATTTGTAACATGCACGACCACTGTATGCTGAAAACATGATAAAATGAACCCAACACATTATCAAACAGCGTGTCAGATTTTAAAACTAGTGAGCATAGTATGCTGAAAAAAAATACCAGAAAATGGAGCCAACACAGTATCAAACAACATGTCAGATTTGTACGTTGTGAGCACTGCATAGAGAAAATATGAGAAAGAACATGTTAACAAAGAAGATGTCAGATTTTAAACTTGCAAGCACTGTGTACAGTGTCATGCCTCTGCCAAGTTGAACTGATTGAGAGTGAGAGGAAATACTAATAAGGTCTACAATTTAGTGACCATCTGCCAGACTTGTCAGCTCAATCCAACACAACTTGGTCTTCATTATTATGAATGTAAGGTTTGGGAGATTCTGAGGAGAATCTGAATCTTGATACATACAAGATTTGCTGAGGATTACAGGCTTACTAGTTCCATCCTCTTTATCAAGCCCTTCAAATGGACTAATGTGAAGAAGACACTTCAGAACATATCTGCTCAATTGGGTGGAAATAATGGCTCAGCTTGAGCCAGAGCAAGCCCTCACACATTTTATTAGAGTCTGAATAGATTGGGAAAAGTCTGAATATGTATGCTTTCCTTTTACCTTTATATTCATATTAAAGTTGTCTGTAAAGTCAGGCGGTTAGGGGGCGAGAACCGCCAGTTTCGGCATAATAAGGCATCAAATGCGTAACTGGGAATGAAATTTTACAAACCAAAATAACTGGGACCCAAACTAGTTTTTCCACCAATTTTGGTGGTAAACTGAGTTTCATCCCCTCTTTCCTTTTTCTTGACCGCCTCCACTGCTGCTATATATTTTCACTGCTCCTACTTGTATAACTACTATAATTAGTCTCGAACCTTGTGCATTAAATGCTGAGTTTCAGCATTTTATACTGAGATTTAATAAATTTCATTACTTTGCGGATACCTCTGAAAGAGGGGATAAGGGGTGAAAGCAGAGGAATAGGGGGTGAAAGAGAGGGTGACTTTACAGATAACTTTATTGTGATGAGGTACTTATGTTCCCTCCAACATTGTTTCACAGCTCAAAATCTCCCAGCCTGTTATTTAGTTTGGTTGCTACCTTGTTGAAGAGCATCTATGGAGGTGCTCCTACAAAAAAAATCCCACATCCAAGTTTAGTTATTTACTATTCCCCCACCCACCCATAAAACTAAAACTGGGACTACTAATAAGTGGGAGACTACTAATAGCAACCCACCTGGACCAATCAAACTATCTAGCCAATCAACCGCAGGCGTTAGGCTTTGCTGTGTCTATCACCAGCCTCAGCATCCGATGCAAAATATTGGGCCAAAACCGTTTTGCCATTTTGCTGAGCTAAACTGGCAGGATTTGACTTTTCTTCGTCCAATTTTATTGTACAGGAACACACACTGGGCGCTGGTAGAACTGCTTGTGTTTTTGCAAAAAATGAAAAATGTGTAAATATGACCATGATGACGAGGGCCATATCCCACTTCAGTGTTGTGATGGGATCCTTGAGCTGGGATTATGTGACCCAGAACCCACCAGTACACCATCCATTGGAAACTAGTTGTGACTCAATTGCCATGAACCTAAATTGGATTACACTCTAAACCCTCCTGCATGCTCCTCCACCAACCTTGGTAACTGTGTAAGTAGAAAGAAAATACATAAAAACTCTCACATTTTAGATAGCTAAAAGATTAGAAAGAGACATAAAAAGGTTATTATGTAGGTGGATAATAATAGCTAAAGCACTGGGGCTATTATGTGGGTAGGAGCATATGGATAGGTAAATGGGATGGTGATTAGATATGTAACCACTGTGGTTAGCTATGTGACAAGGATAGAATGAAAAATTTGTTTCCTGTCTACAAACCATACATACATCCTGCACGGTGTCCTGGTGGGTGCTGGTTCACTATATGGCCCTTGATCTGGGCTAAGTGTTCCAGGTGGGTAATCATATCTTATGCTTAATGTGAAGAATAGACACCTGCCAAATTAGTGTAAGTTTCAGAATATCCTCTGTCAGGCATTAGGGATTGGGATTTAGTGTTGTTGGAGCATAGAACCCTGTTGGTTGTTATGGATAATTCATGTAAGCCCGGCCCCATCTGGTGGGTGAGAAAGCCTGGAAGTCTCATCTTTGTTAGTTTCACCTTTGTAAGTTCATTGTGGATTTGAAACAATTGAGATGAACCCCTTTTGTTCTCATATGTGTTGGATGCCTACAGGTTAGCCAGCCCCCCATGTTGGGTTTAAGGTGATACTCAGGAATGACTGGACCAGTGGCCTGAGAACCATCCAACCTGATACCTGGCCCAACACTAAGGTCCCCTTTCGACTAGGAGTCAGGGCTGAAAAAACTTGGGACCAATTTTGAGCATTTCTGGGTTGTTGTTGGGCCCCAAGTTACTAGTAAATGCTAGAACATTGATGTCAGTATATTTATAAATGTCGGAACATTGGCCCCAAGGGTTGCAAATTGAGTTCCCAAATTCGTTGGTATCTCCCTTTTTAAGCCTTGGGGCCCATACAAGGCCATAAAATTCAGCATTTATCAGTAACTTGGGGTAGATTGAAAAGATTTTTTCTATTTCAGCCTTGACTCCTAGTGTGAAGCCCTTGCGGCTGATTTCAACTTTTGCACCAATATGAATGCTTGATTTGAGTTGAACCTCGGCCTTGGCTCCTTGTGTAAAGTGGGCCCAAGACCCAAAGTGTTAAAAAGTTTACCTTCAAGTTCAGTTCTCAGGGCTATGGGTCTATGTTCTAGTGTCTAGGGTTGGTAGGACCAACTTACCTTAGTAGGGTCTAGGGTTAAGTCTAAGTTGAATAGGTTTTAGGCAATCTAAATTAGGGTTAGGGTTTGGGTGCGATTGCTAATCACCACCACTCATGTGTTTAGTGGAAGGCAGCCTTTGGGTTGTGTAAAAAGTCAATTGTGAGCTCCCTTGTAACCTCACATTGCATTTTTATTTTTGTTTTCAACTTTGCACTTTGGTTTTTATTGTTTGTGTTTTGTTTTTTGGATGTGCTTTGCTTGTTGCTTTGAGTGTGGTTGTTGTTGTTGTGACTCTCTTTGCATTGTTCTTAATTCAATTCTCCTTGCACTAATGGATTTTCCTTGCATTTCTTAATTTCTCTTTGTTGCCCTCATGCACTATTCAACTCGTCTGCACTACTACTTTGGTTGGCTTGGTTTGGTTCAACTAAGCTTCTCCTTGCTTTGGTTGGCTTTTCTTATACATTTGGTATTCCATGCTCTTATCTTTATGTAGGTGTGTGTTGAAGTTGCAAGCTTGGAGTTTCAACAACTAGGCTTCTTCAATAAGGTTTGTTTTCCTTTGTTTGATTCTTTGATGGTTTTTAAATTTTGCATGGTTGATTGATTGTTTGTGTTTAGTTCTTAGTTTTGTGTTGGTTAACTTGTAATGTGTGCTTGTTTGTTTGTCGATTTGGTTAGTTTTATAACATGTTTGCTTTCATATGTTTGTGTAACAATTGAAATTTCAAGAACTCACCAATTTTGCATATTTTGCATGTTAAAATTTAACATTTATAATTCATTTGTATTTGCATTTTATTATGTAAAGTGTAAAAAAAAAAATGAGTGAGTGTTTTGCAATTGTAAGCGTTTCAATTTCTCTCTCTAAGGATTTAGCATAATTTTTTATAATCCTTGATTTTTGCACATTGAATTCAAATGAAAAACAAATTGAATTTGGAAAATACATGTTTGTTTTAATTTCTCAAACTTCATCTAGTAGTAAATCTTATGAAAGTGGAACATTTTATTGAAAATGAAAATGTGTTTGATATAATGAATGAAATAAACATGAATAGTATAATGTATGAAAGGGTGAATGAAGGATCTAAAATGCTTTCCATTTTGTAGTTAGAAAATATCACCTTTTAGAATATGAAAAAGATTCAACTCTTGCAAAATTACATGTTCAAAATAAAATTTGGAAACCTTCTAATAGGAACAAATTAATTGGGCATTTTTGTGTGTTAAGGGCAACTTTGAAATGAATGTTGAAAATGCTCAAATGATGTGTTGTGACACGCTCCTAAGTCTCTTGTTGAACCCACTTGAGGGTCCAACTATGTAGAGTTGCGGAAAGTTGGGACTTGGGGGCCGCTCCCGACTTCCAGCACTAAAAGGGGGTAAAGGGGCGAACTAGAAGTCTCGGAATTAAACTAGGAAGAGGGACTAGATTATTAAGCTTGAATCTGCATCTAAAACCAATCACAAGAGGGTTAGTTAGCATTCGGGAACACCCTTGGGTGTTGGGACAAGCCACGGGCACTTTGACACACAAGACTCACCATGGCCCGGACTCGGGGCAAGACACCACCTTCCCCCATATAGTATTCTCTGCAGCTCTCCACCAAGGCTACATCCAAATGGCTCTTTTTCCCGGGACTCCCAAGTTGGAGTCCCGAAACTGTCCCGGGTTGGAGTCCTGGGACTTTGGACGTTCATAACTCCTCGCCCCAAACTCGGATCGGGACGAGGTCTGAACCAAAGTTGTAGCTCTCCTCAAGAGCTTTCCAACGCCGTGTCGCACTCCTTCAGGTGACGTTGGGAAGAGGTCGATTCCCAACTTTTTGTGGTCGGGAGTAGAACTGTCAGTTTGACTCCTGGCCCTTCTTTTGCCCCTAACTTGGGCTATAGATGTCCAAATGGCTCATGCGAGGCCATTTTGGACATCTACACTTTAAGACCTTTCCAATGAAACCAAGAACACTCCAATGCAAGGAGATTTGACCCCTCAAATCGAGCTCTGAGTTTTCGAAAATCCCAGAGGACTCCATTTTCCCACTTTTGGGAATGTGAGTTGCATTCTCACACTTAGCCCCAAAGTGGGGTTGCAACATGTTGTGTAATTTGTTACAATGATCATTTTTTTTCTTTTTAATCCAATAACAAGAGCAAGGGAATTGTTAATATCATATTGTTGAATAACATTTGGATGTAAAACATGAACCAATTGAAAATTTGAAAAAATAAATAACCTATCAAAAGGATCATTGAAGAAACAACCAAAATAAAAGACCAAATGTGTTTACAAAGGTAATTTCAAACTTTTTTGGTGTTGTACAATTTTTCAAAAATGATGATAAAAATAATTTTTGCAATACCATAGTAAGCACCTTTGGCACAACTTAAATTATTTTTTATTTTATTGAATTTTTCAAAAAAAAATTAATATGTTGAATAATTCAAAATTTATTATTAGATTCAAACTTTGGCCTTCTTCAATATTCTACAAGTTCATGAGGACAATTCGACCAAGAAGATAATTGAAAATGTTTAATAATGAAAGTAGTTTTATTAAATTTAGTTTCTACTTGTTGAAAATTTCAAAATTAAAACTAAATTGTTGAATTAAAATTTTTAAAATGTATTATCTATTTAACATGCTATTGTTGAAGTTGCCAAGATATTACGATATTTAAATTTTTAAGTTGTTAGAAATCATTTGTTTATTCAATGTGTGAAAAATATTTTGTTAAAACAATTTGCCATGTATTTTGTCATGGGCATGAAAAATTACAAGAATAAAAACTAAACCAATGACACAATAAGGAAAACAAATCACAAAAAATGCAAGCCTAAATCTAAATCCAAGACTAAAAATAGAAAGACGCAAAGTAAGAACACGATATATGCTAAAGATGATTCAAATGAAATTTTATTATGATGACGTATGAAAACAAAAGGTTATGACAAGAAAACGTACCCAAAACTGGTGTTGAATATATTGAAAATAATGGGAATTCTTACCTTTATTTATGCCCCATTGGCAATTTAACTAAAGGAAGCCTATGGAGGCTTTCGTGTGTGCACTGACCAAGGAAATTTATTAAAAAATTTCTTAGCTCAAGGACACTTCCATAAAGGTTTCCTTCTATGTGTGCACCAAATAACGAACTAGGAATTAACTAAGAGTTAACGATGATGCAAGCAATGATGCATGTGACTATGTTGGTGTAAGTGATGATGTAGATGACTATGTTAATGCAAGTAATGATGTAAACGATGATGCAAGAGATTATGTTGGTGCAAACGATGATGCAAGTGATGGGTGATGGTGATGTCTGTGACACATTTACATTGTCCTTATGTTGTCATTCCTTTAAGAAAATAATTTTCTACAAGTTTTGATATCCAATCTAGTTGAAAAGATTAAACGAATGCATGTTTTATTTATTTTAACAAAATTTAATTCATTGTTTTACCATTGTAATGATGTTTTTGCACAATATGATATTTTTGTCCTTTTGCCACAATCTTAACATTGGGACATTGGGCCCACAACCAAAGTGAAAGGCACAAAAGAGGATGTAGTTCAAAAAAATGTTTTAGGATTCATGCACATTCTTACAATGTGAGTCTCAAACATTTTGAAGCAAGAATCATTTTGGGAATTAGAGTCCCAAAATGTTCTAAATGTTTGTGAAAAAAATGCAAATGGGTACACTCATGGATTAAGGAATCACCTCACATATAACCATTACTTAGGTTTAAATTATTAAAATCATGTTTAGTTCCAAGTTTCATTAATGTTTAAAAAATTTATACAACAATGTTTTTAATATATCAATGTAACATTTTGATAAATTTGAAAGTAATCCAATAGGTATAGAATATTGAGAAACATTTTTGAAACATTACAACCATTGTTAAAAGATATTTTAAGCTTTATTTGATCATCATTTAAACAATATTTAGCCAATCCCAAACTAACACATCATTTTTTGAAATTATTTAAATATTTAGCTAACCTAAGGTTGCACATTGGCTATTTAATTCATGCATGTCTTTAAATGGAAAACCTTGTCCAAAATGGGTTTTCTTTATACCATTGGAAAGGACTTGAATTGTAAATATGAAATATGGGCTCACAATTTTCATTTGAAGATCTAAAGTTCAACATATGGTTTAAAAATGATTGAAAATCAAATTGGAAATTTAACTTTTGACCACTAAAACTTGATAAATAAGGGTCAAATGGCTTTGATTAAAGCATGTGATATGACATAGAAAATATTCTCTTCAAGGGCTATAATTATTCCCTTTAAAAAAATTTAGTTGAAGCTCATATGTGTGAGTTATAAACCCACAAAATAATGAGATTCGTAACTTGTCAATATTCAAAAATCTTGCTTGGTAGTCCTAATTTTTTAAGTTTTCGATCTAGCCCCCACCACAATTGAAAGTACATCATAGGGGAAGAGAGTGGTGCCTCCTCCCAATGGTTCAAGTTGATGAATCAAGTGAGTTTAAATTGCCTATGACTAAGTTCTACCACCATTAGATTCCTATTTTGTCCAACTTGTTTGGTTTTCGTAGGTTAATTTGTTTGTGAACTTGAACTAGCACCTTGTTTTAATCTCATGTTGGAGTTTTACATTCTTTTAAGCCCCCAATTGTGTGGAGTTATAAAGCACATGCTATGTTGCATTTTGCTACAACGTTGTAAATTAGCAAAACATTTACCTTGATACCATTTGACAAGCCCAAAAATATATTTGTTCTATGTTTAATTCTTTCCTTTCATTTTAAAAAAAAATGTAAAGCAAAATAATAATAATATGTTTTCATTGATGTTGGATTCAATTTATGAAAACCTTTGTATATTGTTTTCATTTATTGGTTGTGAACAAGGTGTGGCAATTGTATAGGAGTTTGATAAAATATCATTACTTCCTACGATCTTTAAATGTCATCACTCATCACCACTTGCATCCATTATTTCAACCTCAGAGTGGTGTTGCAAATGGAGGAAATGATAGCAAGTATATTTTGCATATTTTTGAGATTTAAAAAATGTTAGATACACAAAATTAAACAATGATTACAACTTACAATTTTTTTGGAACACATTATCATGATTACATCCCTTCGTAATGACCACAAATTTGACATTAAGAAATGAACTTTTAGAGAGTGTTTTATTTGGCAAAACATTAGCCATTGTTATTTGCATTTATTGCATTGTCGGATCCCAAATTGAAATGGAGAGAATTCTCCCCTTGTTAGAATTATATTTTGTCCTAACTCTCTATATGGATAAGGGTTATAATATTAGTATACTAAATTCACTAATATTAATATACAAAGGCCATTGAATAGGCTTGTATATAGGTGTGAAGAAAAAATCTTATAATCAATGAAATTGCTGGATTGGTATTCTAAATTTATTTTTCTTACTTATTTGAACTCAATCTAATAAGGTTTGAAAGGTTTGTGAGAATTTTAGATGACTAATGGAGATGGTAGAAAAGGATCATATTTTCAATGTTTAGCAATAGAATGGGCTTGTGTAGGATTAAAGATTTCTTGTAAAGCCAATAGTATTATTGGATTTGGTCATCTAAATTTGTTTTCTGAGTTTTCTTAAGTGAAATAATAGTTCTCTGATTAATAGCTATTTAGGGATATAGTTCTTGCACATTACCCTTTTGCACTTTGTTTTGTTTGTTAGTCAAGTTGAGATCTCCTAAACATTAGCACCTTTCATTGCACTCTTTGTATTGTTGGAAAGCTGTCCATGGGTATGGGTGTGGTTAGGTGCTTTCATAATGTTTACACATATGATGCAAGAGTTATTGGATATTAAATCATTTAAAACAAATTAACAAGATTTTAAAAATTAATTAATGAAAATTGGGGCACACTCTTGATATTGTTGGAAATCCCTTGATGTGTGTGATTTCTTAGAAGGTGAATTTGGAACTTTTAGACATAAGGTGGGGGGAGATATTGAATCTTGAGAAACTTTTGTCATTAGAAATTCAATAAAATTAAATAAAATCAATTTTGAACGAAGATTGGATTTCAGACTTACTCTAAAGAAGATGTCCCATTTTCTCTTTCAAAATTTGTTCAATATATACATTAGTAGTAGTAATTAATGCTGTGTGTGAAACATTGTCATGTGGGTTGTTTCTTCTTTTCCTTGCAAATTTCAGGCAGTCAGCATCAAGTGCTTCCAGTCCAGACTCCACCACATCTTCTGACAATCCCACATATTTCCCCATTCGGCCAACCAAATGACTTCTGGATTTCTTTTGTTCCCTGAAATCTAAATGAGTTGCAATGCCCTCATGCACAAACCATACAACTAAACCACAAAATGTTATACTATTATAGCAAATCTACATACTAGAGATTCTGCACACAACAAGGTCTGATCACACTACAGTAGAATGTGATTTTCCCTACAGCAGTAGGCCATGTCTCATTACCCATGTACCCTTGTAGTTTCATCCATTACAATTTAAAATATGTTGTATTTATAATGACACATATTACACTAATATTAGTTTCAAACTATAATATTAGTGTACAGTGTGTCATAATATATTAATTTTACCTTACAGTAATATGTGTCAGAAATTAATGTAAACTTGTAATATTAATATAATATGTGCCACAATAGTAACACATTTCTACATTGTAATCGATGAAACCACAAAGTTTTATTTCACAATGTCATGAGCCAAGGCTTGTCTTTTTGTTGTAGAGAAAACCAGAGGGTTTTAGTGTCAGTCTGATTTTCATCTTTCCTTGGGGAGCTAGGTCGTTAGTACATTGAGATCACTAACTAGTTGCTGTTCATGATAAATGATGAACTCCTAATTAGCAGGCCCACTTGACTTCCAGCACCCAATTCACTCAGAAAAGTTAGTGGACAAGAAGATAAGAAGCATCTCTCTTCTATGGAACATCTGTCAGAAAGTCAGTGTGCGATAGGTAGATGGCGACAAGGGAAAAGCAGCTCTAGAATACCAGCTAAATTGGAGTGGGGTCGGCATGTGAATATCTTGGAGACAACATCAAAATGGAAATATATGCAGATACTAGGTACCAGTGTTGGGCGGTTACTAGAAACCGCAACAAACCCCCGTCTGGGTATAAGGCGGTTCTTAGGATTAATAAGCAGGGCTCTCACAAACAAATAACCGTTTATGGTATAAAATGTAATTATCAAAACATCAAATAACCTGGTTCTGATCTATAACTGTGGTTCTCAAAACTTTGAACAAGTCAAATAATATCCTCCCACAAAACTGAAGGTTCTTTGTAGCTTTTTTGTTTACAGCCCGACAGTTTTTTGAGGGATTTGAAATAACCCAAACTAATGGTTCTTTGATTCTGAGATTTTCAAATACCTGGAACTGGAGGTTATTAAAAAATCAAATACCCATGTAACATGGGTAGGTACTCAGGTACCTTTACAATCACATGGACCCAAATCTGTGAGGGGGTTCCGAGTTCAGAGGAAGAAGATTCCTGTCCTGGACCTAGATCAAACAATAGAATGCTGTAGCAAGAACCCGAAAACACAATTAATATCAAAACCGTATCCTGAAAAACCCAGTGAGGAAATTTGAAGGTTCCAGAATATGGTCGGCCAAAGGGCAAAGTTTCTTGAACCCATTATTCCAAGTGCTAATTCACAAGGGCTTATAAACACCAATCTCCATAGTCCAGACA
>Ga0116227_10007622_pt1 | contig 20984 bp, 13 predicted proteins | sample S1TSphgellanicum_FD_89693 | JGI IMG/M metagenome (GOLD analysis project Ga0116227, IMG submission 89693) | Host-associated microbial communities from peat moss isolated from Minnesota, USA - S1T2_Fb - Sphagnum magellanicum MG | ecosystem: Host-associated > Plants > Peat moss > Unclassified...
CCCCCCCCCCCCCCCACCAATGTAGACCCCGAAGGTTCCGAGGGTGGCGTCTTCTTCGCTGAAGAACGAAAAACGGCCTCCGGCAAGCTTCTGGCGATGATGAGAAGAGCGATTGATGCTGCGGCTGTGTTCGAGGCGGTGGAGTTGTGCGACATTTGCTTGCGATGATAGGTACCTGCACTGGCGGAAAAAAATTTCCAATCGCAAACTCTCGTCGTGTCCACTTTTTGTGTGTGTTTTCAAGAACCGAGTTTCGCGCTTTGTTTGTAGTCTTGTTGTGATTTCTCTTGGTTTCGTTTCTTCTTTTCCGGAATCTGTCGGGAAGGCTTGTGAAGCTGAGCGTGTTTCCGACTAGCGTCGCGGGGGAAGTACGTACCATCAGCACCTTTCTTTCCTCTGTAGCATCAACTCCATTTCCTCGTCATATCTGAGATAATCCTTTTTCTTTGCTCTGTTTCAGCTCTTCCTTTTTCCCATATCCTAGGGGATCTCAAGGTCGGGCACATTCTGTGGATTCTGACCTCGAAGCGGTAGCATTCCTTTGATTGTTTCAAAACAATCCGTTTCTAGGTACGATGATCGCCTTCGTGTTCTTTGGTCTGTTTACAAGAAGTCTATTTTCTGATGCATTCTTTTGGCTTATGTTCTGCCAGTAATGGGGACTTTGCAGATCTTTTAGTATCTTTGTTTGTGGCATTGAACAGTGATTTTGCTTCGAAGTGTATTGATTATCTCTTCAGCACCAGTCTTCTGAATCTCTATCGTTTTCCGTATTCTGCAGGTTAGAATCATGTGTGATTTGCATGTTGTCAGCATATTGGCAAGCTCCTTACTTTCAATTTGTTTTGCAGATCACATTTTCCTCTGCCAAATGTTATAGAGGGGGGAATCGCAGACTAAAGAAAAATGCCTCAGGCAGCTGGGATTATCAGGCTGCAATCCATGAAGCATCTTGCACAGTTGCTCCCCTTTGATGCTCAGGATGGAGCTTCTTGCTTTAGGCATCGATGTTTGCCTCCCATCTCTGCTATAGCTGCAGGCAGTGAGGATTCCACAGCAGTAAAAAAGAAGGCAGCTCTGCGAGCCCATAAGGCCATACAACGATTGGAACCTCTAGCTCTCAGGGATCATCATGCCATTCATGCTCTTACTCTCATGCATGAGAGCATATCTGTCCCAATGCATTGGAACACTGCTCATTTGGAAGAAAATTTTGCTCAATTGTCTATGGTACTAGAAACGTCTCCTGAACGTGAGGCCAGGAGTATTCTTGAGCGAGCTATACTGGAAGCACAGTGGGCATTATCTCTAGAGAAAATCTTACAATCATCTAAACAAGCTACAAGCCAGCGCAAGCAGAGGAGAAAACCAAAGCTTAATAAGAAGAAGGTATTGGAAGAAGAAGCAGCAGAAGTTCCTTCAGGTTATGAGGCTAGTCCAAGTGGTTTGGAACCAGGAGTGGTGGGCTCAGGGAGGCCATCTGCACGCAGCCGTCGTCTGGAGGCAAGGAAGAAACGACTGGCAACAAGTGCACCAGCAACACCACCTGAGGTTCTCATGATTTGGCCTACGAAGAAGTACGAGAAGGGAGGGAGGGTGAAGCATGTCAAACCTGAGAGCCTGCAAGACTACCTAACCACTTACATGAGGGACATCACAAAGATTGATCTGCTCACCAGGGATGAAGAAATTGTGCTCTCTAAGAAAATGCAAATTGGTGCGAACCTCAGAGACTGCAGAAAGAAGTATGTTGAAAGTTTGTATATCATTTACTCACCATTGATCGCACAGTTAGAATTATATGTCAAAATGTTTCTATCAAGATCGGGTTGTGTCTGATGGGTCTTCAGAAGCTTCAGATTTTTAGTTGGGCAGAGATCTCTATGTTTTCATTGCTGTTCTTCTTGGTAACTTGAAAGATCCAGGCAAGAATTTCAGGTGTATGTCATACAGGGGATGTTTTAGTTCCTGGTACTTCAGGGGATGGCATTAAATAGTGAGGTGGAATTGGACATAAAGAACAATCCAAGTGCATGCCCTCTGCATCACCATGAACTGCTCTCAGTTTTGATCAGCTACTGTGTACTAGTAGTTCTCAGCTTCACTAATTCTGGGATCTGGTCCGAGTTCTTCCTTTGTTGCAGTGTACTTAGTAGTTTTCTGGGCAACTTTCATTCTCACTTGAAGACTATGCTCTTACCCTGCTATTGGCCATTCTTTCACCTTCTGGTGTGGGAGCATCTGCACAATTTTGTGTGGTCTACCTGCTTTTGAAAGGAGCTGGGTTTTGTCTTAATGAAAGTCTGTCTATGTAACTAGTTTGCTGCTTGGAAGGTGAGGCTAAGTACAAATCATACAAAGAAGTCAACTTCTACATAATACTAGACTGATTTAGTGTGTTTGCTGATTACAGACTTGCAGTGGAGCTAGGCTATGAGCCTTCAAAGAAGGAGTGGGCAGATCATATGCACATGCCTATAGGTGAGTTGGTGGGGAAGCTGGAAGAAGCAGAGTTTGCAAGAGATAAAATGGTTATGGCAAATCTGCGACTTGTAGTGTCAGTCACAAAGCGCTACCACAGCTATGGACTTGAAATGGCAGACCTAATCCAGGTTAGTATGAGAGCTGCAAGGTTCTGTTTACAGTTTTGGTTTCTTTTTTTAAGTGGATGCTTTCATCATGGAACCCCATTAAATGACTCATGCATGACTGCCCTAAGGTTTGTGATCCTGCATATTGTAGTCATGAAAATTTGCAATTTGCTATTTGATGATGTTTTGCAAGGACAACTTGCAATCCGGACAGGAATTTGAAATCAGGCAATATTCCTGTTAATGAGAATGAAACTATTAATTATTATTGTTTATGTCCACAAAAGTGATTGGCACATACTTGTTATGTTTGATAGCATTTACTTGAATGCTTGCCTAGGATAATTGCAGTTGTTGTATAGCAGTATTTCATGCTAAAAAGAATGGAGTCTTTGAGGTTGAAGGATCTGGTGGCATTACAGGAGGGCTCTATTGGACTTTTGAAAGGTGTGGAGAAGTTTGATCATACCAGAGGTTATAAGCTGTCTACTTATGTCCACTGGTGGATTCGTCAGGTGATACACTGACCCCATTTGAAGACATATTTGCTTAGACATGCATGCAAACCATTTGTCTCAGAGTTGATGCATTAGGTGTATGAATTGATGGAAAATTCGATTACTCCTTTCAAGGTGCTCTGAATGCAAAATGACACAATGCAATATATTCTCTTGTTTAATTCAAAAGTGACTGCAGTTCTGGAATGGTCTGATAATACATGGGTGTAGAGCCATTATCATGAATTAAAATAGTAGGTCATGAAGGTCTGAAGATGAATGCATGATATTGATTTCTGCTAATTTAACCAGGTCTTGTATATATGATGGAATTGGTTTGTGATAACAATCCAACTTTCTCACCTTGCTTGGAAATACAAACAATTCATTCACATGCTTGTTGACTCTACAAATACAGCTTGGTTGATAATGATCCATGTCCCTGAGTGCTACATCACTAATGTATTTCATTCTCTGATGTGCAGGGGGTAACAAGGGCAATAGCTGACCACTCAAGGACAGTGAGAGTGCCTGTCCATGTGCACGACACTCTAGGTCGTATCAGAAAGGCCAAGTCACAGTTGTTAGCTGAAGGGTCCAAGGCCTCTGTCCAGGTGGGATTGAGCTGTTTGGTTTTATGAATCTCTTGAGCTGCTCTTTCATGTGTATTGTACTGAGTATCAACACCTTGGTCACATTTTTAACAGGTGGTGATTTTGTGTGACAGGACCTCTCAGAAGCAACTAGTCTCTCCAACACCAAAGTTAAGAATGCCCTTAAGGTATCTCATCTTTGTAGATATACATGCGCCTTGTTGTTTTTCTTAAAGAACTATTACAGCCTCATGAAGGTGTGGGATGAAATACGTTTTACATGAACTGAAGTAACAGTCAATCTGTCATTAACTCTGAAGGTCTGTTTTTTAACAGCCTCTGTTGAGGATTTGTATAACTCAATGTATGCCAGATAAGTGTCACAGTGAAGTTCAGTATTTCCTCTATTTTTGCATCTGGAAGAGTAATCTATGTCTATATGAACAACTTCTTGCAGGTGACTAAAAAGCTGGTGTCACTGGACATGGAAATTGGACGCAACACCCTCCAAAGTGGGGATGGAGAGACCCTGCATGGTGTAAGTGTCTTAATGCAAAGCTTCTATGTCTTCAATGCAATAGCATCAGGTAGATGCTGGAAGCTTCCTAGTTTTGTCTCAAAGACAAGTGTTATCTCAGATAATCATCACTCCTGACATTCAAACCAGGAGATCCCCCTTAAATGGACTTCTTTAGCTTTCTGGCCCTTTAATCTGAGTGGCAGAACTTTGTAGTGCAATTCCTTTTAAGTATCCTTTGGATGTACCAATTGCTTTAGTAGTTTAAGGTAGTTTTTGCTTGGTCTAGTTTGTTGAGTTGAACATTCCAAGGTATGCTCTATACTTGTAGGATTCCAGATTCAGTTGAGGATCCTAGGGAGCCTAGCATGACAGAAATTAGACCCTAGGCCTCTATCTGGAATGCTTCCATCATCAAAGCAATAGTCCTTTTGTCTTAGATCTCTGTTGGAAAATATTGAACAAAACAGTGATGCTTAATGTTGTCAACCAGTTTATAGTTGTAAGCATCATCCATCATCTAAGTGAGGTGACACATAGTAGGTCATATTGTATGTAACAGTTGGTGGCGGACCAAGATGGACAAAGCCAGCCATGGAATGTTGTCGAACAGATGCTGATGAAGGTATGTCCTGTAGCAACATCTAACTACTCTCAGTTGTATCTGACAGTCTTGCAGTGCATAATGTATGTGAGTTGTTGTGATACTGGTTATCGACTTTTGAAGATTTCACATGTATATCCTGTGTGCGGAGCTTGGTGAGCTACAGCTCTCAATCCACCCATGTAGTCTGTGGTCAACAGAGTTGGGTTGAAGGGATGCTGGGCACTCAACAGGCTACTATCAGGGGAGGAACTCCTGTAGTTTTTCAGCCCAACTGTCATTTGAAGTCTCAGTAAATATCTTGTCAAAATTTTGCCCACTTTTTTGTGCTCTTTTGTCAAAGGTCAGATTTGTGAGACTGAAGGTGGAATTTGTATTTGTGGGCAGGTTGATGTTGATAGATTGCTTAACTCCCAGTTAGGAGCAAGGGAGCGTGACATTGTACGGTTGCACTATGGAGTTGGCTGCCATGATGGAAACCGCATGTCCCTTGAAACCATCAGTCACAGGCCAGTCTTCTTTTTCTCTCTTTCTGTGTGCTGATCAGTTTTAATTAGTATGCTGTCTTGCTCCTTGGAGGTCAGAACCCACTGAAGAAAAAAGCTTGAATATAGTGGTGTTTCAAAGTAGCAAACCAGGGGAACAACAGTGTAAAAAGTTTGACTGTCTTGCAGGTATGGTGTATCCCGAGAGAGAGTACGACAGCTGGAGACAGCAGCAATGCGCAAGCTGCAAATTGCTAGCAGGGATCAAGGCCTGGACCGCTATTGCCATTCTCTGTCATAGACCTCTGCTGTACACTTTTCTGAAGTTGCTGATTGCGGATTACCCCTGCTCAGGCCCTCATCTTTGCTCTAAGATCAGCAGAGCTCAGTTTCTTGACTGTGAGACAGTCATTGCAGTCAAATGGAAGGAAGCTTCAACTGACAGTTTTGATTAATCATTGTGGTATTCTCAGTCTGCCTTGTTACTTGAGAATGCCTTGGCAGTTGAGTGGCATGTGATTTGAGAAATTTAGGGTTTTGGGACAATGTCTGTCCACATAGAAACCTCCAGAAACAAAGCACTGACATGTGAAGGCAATATGCAAGGAGAAGAGAAAGATCAGGGTAAGAGTCAAGTGGTCCAAGTTGTATATTTATCCTCCCACAGGTTTGGAAGCTTCAGACCTAAATTCTACTGAAGCTCTGTAGTTTTTTTGGATTGTGACAGCCAGTGTCTGGGGGTGGCTGAAGCAAAGGCCATGTTGTGCTCAGGTTCTCCTGTGTAATACATCTACTATGATTGATCTAATGCCTCATCATGCATATTGATGTTGGTTCTGGTAGTTTTATTTTTTCCTCTTGTCAATTTGCAATTTTCTGTGCTCAAGCTTTCTATGGATGGCAAAGCTCGTTTCATTCACTCTTCTGTCCTGATGGACCAAATCTATTTTTTGTTTGTTGTGGTAGAATCTGATGAGTTTAAGTACTGCCTTTAAGTGAGATTGTCTTGAGATTTTTGTGACAGACATGAACAGAAGATCAACACTTCACTTGAACTAGCCTGCTCTCAATCACTGTATCCATGATCATGGCTCAGGTACTGCAACTAAACCTAGATAAAATGGTAGACATGACCTTGACAATGAATAAGAAATATACCTGTCACAGAAATTTCACTTTGAGGACAGTAGTTCACCACCAAACATCTAACATGTAGTTGCATCCTTGCCCATGTGTCTTGTCTAAGGTACAGGTGCAAATCAGCACTAATAAAGGGCGGGACACCCCCAGACCTGTGTTGTTTGAAAGGAGTGGTCAGCCCAAGCTTTGGAATCACTTTTGAACATGTGGTCCTTCAATCTGCCAATCAGAAGGTGAAGAGAACACATCTCAGACTGGAGCAATCAGTGAGAACTTAAGGGCTGCAGCAACCACTTAACAGGTGGGTTTTTCCCCCTTGCAAAAAATCATGCATGAATTCCTGGAGTACAGTATGGAAACACTTGCAATGAACATTGTGTTGCCATCCAGGAAAAAATCAGTCCTGATGAGTCCTCCAAAAAATGGCTAGCTTGGGTTGGGTTCCGTAGCTGCAACAGTAAGTGGAAGTTGAGGAGGTTCTCTGGTTTTCAATCTGGTCTGTTACATCATGGATAGCCTACAGTTGAGAGCTGCTCCTCATCTAGTTGAAAGTAAGAGGTACAATGTTGTCCCACAAAGACCCTGAAGGTTGCAATGGCCTAAAATCTGTTGCAAGAGCACATGCTACACAGTGCAAAATATATCTTTCATTTGATGGAATCAAAGATTTCCTAGCCAAAAGCCTGCAAAAAGCATTTTTTGTAGTATTTCCTATGTCCAAGACTTAACAACTCCAAATGTGCAGCCTGTATTGTTGCCAATCCCTATGATCGGTCTCAAGGTTGGAGAGTAGTATTGTGTTTCCTGTGCAGCTATGGGTTTGGGCAGAAAAATGTGCTGGGGTAGTTTTGTTATGATCTCTTGTTATTTGTTCTGCATACATGCTTTCATCATTTCAAGTATACATTTGTGTTTTCTCTGTGTCTTTTTGCCATTGTACTCATTTGCTAACTTTTTCTAATGTGAAGGATGACAGTGCTGCTGCACCCAACCGGGGGAAATGCTATTTGATGAGCACAGGAGTAGTGAGCACCCATGGATGAATGGTAAATGAAGATGGATGAAAGTGGTTCATGAACAAAAACTATGGATGAAATGTGGATGAAAAGGAATCTCAAATGAAAGTTGGATGGTTGAAAATGATAAATGAATGAAAAATATGGATGAAATATGTGTGAACAATGGAGGAAAATTAGATAGATGAAAAATGGATGAATTGAAGACAAATGAATGGGAAAACATGAACTATAATTGGATGAATGAAACATGTAGATGAATGAAATGAAAGCCATAGAGGACATATGGATGAAAACAATAGGAATGATTGATTAAAGGTAGATGAATGAAAACTTTGGATGAAACAAGTCTTGATGAATACAGTAGTTAATTGATTCAATTACAATGGAATTTGTTGTCTTGCGTCAATGTCATTGACATAATGAAAGGTTGTCACACACAAAGATGAAAGCAAAGACAAGGAGGCCATAATTGAAGCTTGGGTCTTCACATATGATAGTAGCTATAGACTATTTAAGATGAACTCCACATAAAAAGCCAACTTTTGAGCCTTTGGTGGAGAATACTATTAGTAAAAACAATTGTCAAGTCAAGTAATCACATCAACATAATGTAAACATGTAAAAATAATAATAGAAGAATGAAATGAAAAATATAACTCACTCACAATCCCTTCTTGTCTACATGGAAAAACATAAACAATTATAAAATACAAATGATTGAAAATCACCTAACACAATGCACAAAAAAAATTGCACTTGATTAAATAATGATTAAATAGGCACAACAAACGATGCATCTTTCAATTGCATACCATGTTCCATCATCTTGACCAAAGTTATAGCATCCTTCTTTGTTATAGTAATATGTGTGCGTGTGTGTTTTCTAATTATTAGACTCCTTGGTGAAATCATATGAAACTAACTCAAAGAATGTTAGTTTGTATATTGTCCTATGTCAAAGATGCATACTATGTTCATCATAGAAATGGAAAAATCTAATGGAAACGTTTCAATTCACATGAACCATAATCCCTTTAACCAAAAACCTATTCTTCTTTCATTCATGTAATAGGTCATCAAGGTTTTGCTTCAAGTACTTTTTTCTTTGGTTTCTATTCAATTTCTTTTCAAAAAGACTCAACATCTAAGAATAGAAGTAGGTTCTAAAGGTTGCATAAAAATGTTTCCATGTTCATCAACATCAAAATTGTTATTTTCAATGTTCTTTTCCAATGAGTTCTCACCAATTCCTTGCTCTAAATCATTTAATGGAAATATGTTATCCATTTTTTGAAACCTCAAAACTACATGTTCCCCAAAGGTGATCATGGTCATAATTTTTGTAATTGAAATAAAAAACTTGAAATTGAAAAGAAATTATGTGCGAATGAACCCAATTTTCTTCATATTTATATCAAAATTTTGGTCATAATTAGCTTTTGACTATTATTCTCAATTTTTACAATTGGGCAAAACTCATTTTCAAAACTTGATTTGTAATGGCATTTTCCAACTTACCACATAAATTGCACTATTATTTTGAGGTCCTCATCAACAATCTAAATTTAGGTTGTTTAAAAAAAATCTTTCTCACTATTCTATTCAAGAGAAGTTGAGCTTCTTGAAGTGATTGTCAACTTGAAGGTATGTTATTTCACATTATTTTGTTTTTGGAGGTGGTGGGAGAATGTTCCCCCCATTGTCTTTTTTATATATGTACCTATCATTATGGACCCTCCATCATGTTATGTGAACAAGTAGGGAACAAAGCTCTCCCTACTTGCTCAATACAACACAATGATGACAAATAAAGGTTTATGATACAAGTCCAAAGAAACTCAATATCTTTTTTTGTCATGTTCATTTTCTAGACCTCATTCCATTTGATGTTGTAATCTTGAGATAATATATTGGGCCAATTTTTTGAGATCTTTTGAAATAATAATTCATTTTTGTTAAGCAATTCCTACCCTTTTCTTATTGTGTAATCCAATAGAATTATTTATTAGCCTATTGTCATTACCGAAGGTCAAATCCAAATGAATCCAACCATCCATGAAAGAGATGAAAATGTATTTTGTTTGAGCATTTCCTCAAATTAAAAACCCTCATTTTGAGCCAATAGCCTTTGCTTCACAATTGATTTTCTATTTTAATCATCCTTTTTGCTTTTACCATGATGAAGCTTTCATTAAAGCTATAAATAGGAAAAGTCTATGATAATGTTAAATACCTCGTCTAGATGTCAAAACAAGTAGGTAAAAACATGGCCAAAGTGCATAGTACTAAATATGGGATCAAATTTGTATTACATCATAAATTTATGGGCTTCATGAGTTCTTTCCAAATTTGTGCAAAATCTATTATTTCATAGGTTTATATTGTTTAAACACAAATGTTATGCATAATTTAAACACGAAAGTCATGTGCATTGTGTTCATGTCTAAACAACATGAATAGACATATAACACCCATGTTTAAACAATATGAATAGACATATGACATTTGTGTTTAAACAATGTGCATGACATCGAAGTTCAAACATTACAAGTAGATGAATGACATCCATGTCTATTCCATACAAACTTATGAAAAGTAAATTTTGCATGACTATTATTACCAAATCATGGCCCATGAAATTTGTGATGCTAGAGTACATAACAAACCATTCACTAGCTATAATTTGTTGCTTAGAGGAATTGAACTCAAACTTTCAAAATTATTGGATAACATTTTATTTTATTTTTCTGAATGCAATATTACACCTCCCTTCATTTGGTAAGTGTCTTTAATCTTATATTAGTTTTCACATTTTCAAATATGGACATCCTAGAAATATCTTATAATTTGTAAATCAAATATTTGCAATTTTTCGATAATGTAATAAAAACCCAAATTCTTGGCCTTTAAAATGTGTCGATTGCCAAAGTTTAACATTCATTATAATTTCAACCAACATGGGAAGGTTAAATTGTAATGATTTACATATGTTTTTCCTTGCCTTGGATATTTGATTCCAAATTGTAAGGCCCATGATAGTTTGATGCCTTTGAGCTAACATCCATTGAACATTAAAAAACCATTATTTATAATAAAGGTGCATTTTGTTCAAACAATATTTCAAAAAAAATTTAAAAGTGGATTCCCCTAGCTCAAATGGCATGAATGTCCATTTACACAATATAACATTCAAGGTTACTTTAGGGTCCAAAAAACTCAAACCACCCACTTTTCTTTATGTGCAATAATTAACCCAATAGATTCTACCTCTTGTAGTATACTCATGATCACTCTAAAAATAGTTTTTGAAAATTCTCTCACATTTGCAAATGGCTTTTTTAAAATGTACCTAGATTGTGATTAAAAAACTATAATGTAAAGGCAAGAATTGAGTTTACAATGATTCGTCTACTAACAATTGACAAACAAATAGTATTCCAATATTTTCCAATATTTTCCAATTTTCCAAATCTTGTCAATTAAGAAAAGTTTCACATTTTGAATCTCCAAGCTTATCCGCAACACAATACCCAACACTTTGAAAGCTTTTCATCCACAACCCATTTTCCTCCTTTTTTTTTAAAGCCATCATGGTTTAAACCATGAAAAGCCATGTTCTTTTCTTAGTTAAATTCCAACCCTAGAATTTGTAAATAATGGTTGCATAGTAATATCCCTATGTCCACATCCCCCCCCCCATCCCCTTGTAATAGTGACAATGATGTGTCATCAACATAATGAAAAATAATATATTATTTTGCACCCCTCAACATCCTAATCCCTTGTATCTCACATTTAGTCATAACATGTGATCATAATGTTCAAAACTTTTCTAAAATTAAGGAAAGGTGAAGGGCTAGTCTTTAATCTTATACATTTCAACCATTTTTATTTGAAAGACCTCCAAAATACATAAAGGGGGATTCTTTCATTAAAGAAAAATCACCTTCATTCAATCTAAGTGCGAGGAATTTATCAAGTTGAAGAGAATTTCAAAACAATCCACTCTTTATATATATTTTTAATCTCTTATTAAAAAGGTTTCTTTTTAAAGTGGTGTATTTGAATGAAGTTGCTTACTTGAAGTTGGATGTTATGAAAAAATAAATAAAAATAATGACATATTAATGTTTAGATTGGTCACTAGCCTTGGCACACCCAAATTGTTGTTCCAAAACATGGCATTACCAAACAAAACAATATTGACAACCAAGTAGGCTAGATTTTTACTTTCCTAGATTGGACACAATGGCATTCAACAATTAGGCAAGATTATTGGGCTACCCAATTTTGGGTTAACTTGTTGGAGAAATGTATCTAAATTTGTGCATGTCTTTGTTTGTTGTTATGAGACAACAATAACATGCAAGTTGGAGCTCGAAAAACTTAACATTCTTCATGTTCCCACTAATTTTTTGTTTGTGGTTTTTATGGGACGGGAGTTGGTGACACTCCAACCTTTTATAATTCAATGAAACAAATTGAACCAAAAAGGCTTCCATGCAAGATACAAAAAGCATAAATGATACACGCAATCTTGAATTCATTTTTTCTTTTATGAAAATCAATTCAAGTATTGTTTATTTCTCTTGTTTTGAAAGGAACTTCTCTTGTTACTTTTGTGTTGGACTTAATTTTTCATTTTTAAGAAACCACTTGATTCATCTTTGATTAAGTTAGGAATTATTTTTTATAAAAACATATTACTAACGTATTTGGCTGTATATAAATCATGAATTAAACCAAAAATAATAATTTGACTTTTTCTTTGACTTTTTGGATGATACAAAATGAAAAACATGATTTTTTTAATTAACCAGGATGGTTTCCAGAATTCATTTGGATTGAATATTTGAATTTTTATAACAATGGAGAAATCAATCTAGATTCTATTGGACTAGATATAATTTACTATTTCTCTTTTTAATATGATCTATCTAATAATAAATCAAATAATCTAGGAATGATTAATTATTCTCTTGTCCAATTTTACCACAAAGATATTTTAAAAGGAATTTGTTTAACATTATTTCGAAAAAATGAAAAACAATTTTTTTTTCATGCCTTTGTCTTACCAAAAGGGATTGAAAGATTCCTTGTTGAAAAATGTCATTTATTTATCATTCACGTCTATAATTGTCTATAAGGTGATAATGTGTTTTTTGGCACCCCAAGGCCCTTGGGGATGCATTTGGTCGTTGTGTGACTTGGAATAGTAGGTAGCCTTCAAGGTACCAAATGAAACAAAAAAACCACTTTAAAATGGTACCAATGAATACATGAAATTCGATATTAACATCAAAAAAAAATTGGCCATATTATTGTTAAATATGCCAACATGGCAAAAATAAATTTCCACATGATATAGGATTTTATCCATGTGACAACATGATCATCATTTGCATTCATTTGCTCATCATTCATTGTTCACATGTTCACATCATAGCAACATTCATATTTTTTATATAATAGACAATCATAAGTGATTCAAGAAAATGAAAAGGGTCAAAAAATGAAAAAAAAATCTCACATGAAAGGGAAAATTTCAATTTGCAATAATTTATTAATGTGTAGATTATGTGTGGGCAAGTGCAAAATATAAATATAATATTAAAAAAATAAACGTGTAGAAAAATATTTGCATGATGTAAATAACAATTCATATTTAAGGAAAATATCCATGTAGTTAATTGAAAGAGGTGGAAGCATACTTTGAATTTCAAGGACAAATTCTTGGCACACTTCAACTTGTGAACCTTTGAACAACTTTGAATGGAGGTTGAGTCCCATAATGATGATGCTTATTGTTCTATCAACCTTCTAAGTATCTCCTCATCACAACTTGTTGGTTAAAACTTGGAAGTTAGTAGATAATGTCCACACTCACATCATCAAGGGTTGTGACAATGATGGAGGAGAGAAATCATGTGGGAAAAATGAATCACCTAGTGTCAAGCTTGCATCTACCACTTCAATTTTTTTCAAAGCCACTAGTAATATTATGTTTCTCCCCCATTATGTTGCACATGTGAAAAAGTCACAAAAGGCCAATATATAGCGAGAAAAATAGAGCCTTTGGAAGTTGAACACATTTGTTTGTAGTTTTAGAAAGGAACCAAAGGAAAGCTATACATTGTAAATTTCAAGCTTTTCTTAAAAAGAAGTTTTGGACATAGCATGAAGAGATGGTCCTTGCAATATTGACAATATTGGTATGTGAGAGAAGAGGTAATTGATGTAGAAAGCTTAATAGAAACTAGATTGCACTTTTAATCTATGTGCATTTGTAAATGCTCCAAAGTTCAAGCAAATAACAATAGAAGGTGGCACCATTGCCAAGATTTATTTTTTTAAGTCTTTTTTAGTCTTATGCTTTAGTCTTTTCATTCTTTAACAAGAAGCATGAGAAGATTTGATGAAACAACATTCCCCCATTGGCAATGTTATTCTTCCATAACACTAATTGATTAACTATACTTACATGTTATATACATGCTATCAATGATAAGATTGACTAGGCCAAAAAATTATTTTTGTGGTGAATTTGAAGTGAAACATAGTCACATGATCTTCATCATGCTTTCGAATTCTTATAAAGAAGGTTCTGAACACAAACTATCTAATATATAGTCACTTTCACAATTAATCGTACATGTTCCAACTAATATCAATGGTAAATACTTCTCAAAAGGTTTGAATATTCTTTTTTAAATGCTATTTTTCAAAATATTTGAGAATCAAACTTGCAACCTATGAGATAGTCCATTGTCCCAACCTTTAGATTATTGTTACATATTTGAAAATTATAAGGTGCAACTATATGTACTTATTCATGAATATCAAATTTCTAAAATATTCAAATTAAAGTTATTGAATTTTTTTTCTGAAATAAATAAATGTTGTGACCACAAAACTACCAATTGATAGTTGGTATTGTATTCATGGTATACCTAGTTAATTGGATTCACGAGCCTAAAAACATGAAAAATACTACCTTTGCATGCATCCATCACACCCACATGGTTAGCCATCACCCACTTTACTTAGACAACCTAAAAAGGGGAAAAAAACTCTGATCATCAATCCCATTTATTTATTTGCATGTTTACTTTTTTCTTTTGGATGGTGTTTAGGGTTTCAACCCCATCCAAAACCCTAATACCTTAAAAGGGTTTTGTTGATTGCTAACAGTTTCAGATTTTAGGGTTTTGGCTCTCCAAGGAAAGACTAAAACCCTGGCAATTTTCTTCGAGTTTTAGGAGCGTCTTTGCAGTTCAAGGTTTTAGGGTTTGGCTCTCCAATGAACTCTAAAACCCTAGCAATTTTCCTTGAGTTTTACGAGCGTCTTTTAAGGTTTTAGGGTCTGGCTCTCCAGTGAACACTAAAACCCTGGTATTCTTCCACCTCGAAGACTAAAACCCTAGCAATTTTCCAGGAGGGTACGAGGGTCTGTCTTGTGTTTGGGAGGATTGGAAGATTGAGACTCAGCTTCATTGCTACGGCAAGAACACCCAGCAGCTTGTGATGAAAATCTGTGTGTGGCAGTGATGTGCATCGGGTTTCTTTCGTTGAATTTTGCCTGAATTTGTTAGGGTTGTGTTTTCAGTTTTTGCAAAGGCTTGGAGATGGTGGGGCGGAAGGCAGGGCCAAGGGGCCATGGCTCCATGAACAAGAAGCAGCAGCAGAAGAAGAACCAAAAGAAGGATTCCGGTGGGAGATCCAATGGTAAGAAGGTTGGGCCTCAGCTGGCTTCTAGCCTGCTGAAGGAGTTAAAGGGTGATGGCGATCACAGGAGGAAACAATCGAAGGAGGAGGAAGAAGACGAAAGCATTTTGCCTGGAGATGTGTATGAGTATGAGGAGCAGTTGCCGGAGGAAGAAGCAGGGAAGAATCGGCGTTATGATTCTGTGGATCAGTTGGATTACGAGCTTCCCTCGGACTTTGAGGTTTTTTTTTCTTTGAAGTATTCTTGCTTGCTTGCTTTCTGATCTTTATTGAGAAATGATTCGGTCCAGCAGTGAGATTTGGAATAGATAACACTATTCAAGATTTCTGGCTATGGTGTGTGTGCAGGATGAGGAGATTGATGAAGACATAGCGTTTGGAGAGGACAATGAAGATGTGGAAACTGCAATCAAGAGAAAAACCAGCTCTGTCCTTCCCAGAACCGAAGAAGTGAACCTGCACAGTGATGAAGATGTGAGGGAGGAAGAGGACGAAGATGATGAGGACGACGAAGACGAGGACAAAGATGGAGAAGAAGATGAAAGAGACCATTATCGAGCCAGAGTACAGAGCAAAGCAGCCACAGGCCACCGGCCTAAGACCACAACCATTTTTGCAGAATCTGACGAGGAAGGAGAAGAAGAAAAGGATGATGATGATGATGATGATGATGAGGAGGAGGAGGAGGAGGAGGATGCAGAAAAAAAGCATCAGAATATGCTGCAGGCTGTCACAAGGAAAGCATCTGAAGCTCAACAGGGTATGAATTTCTGCTTTTTTGTATGGATTCTTGAAATGAAGCAGGAGAGGTTTCCCAGGATTTGTGATTTTTCTTACACAAGCATCTGAAAATTGGGCTATTATTATGATGCTTTTACAGAGAAAGCATCAAAGCGCAAGGAAGTGATGCTATCCGAGTCATACCCAGAGTCAGAATTCAACCTAAATCCTGGTGGCAAAGGCAGTGTGACAACAGTGCAGGGTATCAGCGTTGAAGAGCTTATGGGATCGCTTCATGAGACTGCTGGTTTTGGAGCCCTACGCAAACGAATGCAGCAGTTAGAGAAAAGAGGAGCACCAGTGCACCCTCCTTTGCCAAAAGCAATGCAAGAGAAGGTGGAGCGCAAGGTAGGTTATGAGAAAACACGGGATGAGATAACAAAATGGCAACCACAAGTAAAGATGAACAGGGAAGCTCGGACCCTTTTCTTCAATCAAAAGGAGGAAGTTGTCCCATCATCAACAGCTGCATTGGCTGCCAAGTTCACACCTACCACAGACATGGAGAAAGAGATTGCTTCAGTGCTATCTAAGAGCAAGTTAGGGGACGTAAAGGCTGTGGAAGCTGCTGAAGCTCTTGAGCTGAATAAGGTAAGTCTTTTTTGTGTCATCTGACCAGATGCTTTCCATAATTGTGCGTGGGCATTGTTGGTACCTGACTCTGGTAAAAAATTTTGCAGCTCACAGTTGAAGAGGTGAGGGAGCGACAACAGCGGCTGGCTAAGATGCGCAGTCTCCTGTTTCAACATGAGGCAAAGGCAAAGCGTGTCAGGAACATCAAGTCTAAGACATTCCACAGGTTGCAAAAAGATCACAAGCACAGAGCAGAAGACACAGATGCAGAAGCTGTCAAAGATGCTGCACTGAAGCAGGAAGTGAAGCGTGCTGAGGTTAGGGTCCTGCCTCTTATATTTGTTCATGAACTTCATATGTGATTTTCTAGAATTTCTTGAATGGTTGGGCTCTTTGAAGTATTTGACAGGAAGAGAATCTGGGTCTGGCAGGAGCGTATGACTTTGAAGCACAAGAACACATCAAGATGGGCAAAACGAATCCTGAAACGTGGCTTGAAAGAGCATGAGGATGGCTCTCGGGAGGCCATTGCAGAGCAGCTCCGTACTCACAGTATGCTCACAAGGAAAATACAGTCAGCCAAGATGAGTAGCAGTAGTGAAGAGAGTAGCAGTGAGGAGGAAGGAGATGAAGGGGATGAAGGGTTGGCTGCGGGTGGAAAAACTAGGGCCCGGCTGATTGCAAAAGCCAAAATGGCAACTGTTCTAGCTTTGCAAGGTGATGGAGAGGCAGAGATCCCCACAACTGGTCTTTTTGCTCTTCCGTTCATGGTAAATCTGCAGTCCCTGTTTTGTTGGATTATCTGCAATGTGAGTTGTATGGATGTGCTAAGGTTAGGATCATTGTGAAGCATAATGAATGGAGCTGAGAGTTGAACGATTCACTAGTTTTCGGTGTAAGCTCTTTTTCCATCAGATCTCTCATCAAGTGAACTGTTTCTAACCAAGGATGTCTTCAACATTTAGTTTCCAGAAGTTTCTTGGGGTTTGCATGAAGATATCTCCATTGTAGAGCCAGTTAGGTCTTAAGAGTTACTCCCTTTTTTTCTCCATGTCTGGTGAAATGAAGTTCATTGGGGTGCAGTTACTTCCTTGTTGAATGAACCAGGGGCAGTGACAAAGTCTATCTCTACTTCTTTGTGCTGAAAGAGAGGTCTGACAGATCAAGTGTCTTCTGTGTGGCAGACTCGAGCCATTGAGAGGAAAAGAAAGGAATCCCAAGATGAGGCTTTGGCTGTCCTGGAGCAACTGGAGGAAGCTGAACGGGGTGATGCAGTCTTTGATAAGAACATCAATGTTGGAAGGGCTGAAGGTGACAAAGCATGGGGCACTTCACACGCAGGACGGCTTGGATTTGGGGACATGTCCACACCAGCTATGAATACAAACAGGAGAGAAAAGTCTAGAGATGAAGAGGATTCAATGGATGAATTTGACTCAGATGCAAATCTATCTGATGATGAGGAGGATAAATTAGATGGACTTGGGGCCCGGCAGCGATTCAATAGGATGGAGAAAAGTACCAGCAACCCACTACCTGAAAAGGAAATGTCAGTGGCTGAGGTTCAGTCTGTTGTAATAGGAGAAGAAGACCAGCAAGTTGAAGAGGTGGAGATTTTTCTCTATGTCCCTGACCTCAATTGGTTAACACTTGGTATGTAGAGATTCTCATTGGAAGGCAGAGGCAATGTGATTCTCCTTGAGAGCATGTAGCAGCTGAGAGGGAGGTGGTTTTCTGAGATGTTCTAACAACTGGTGTTGGGAGAGGTGGATGTTGCAGGTTGCTTTGTCTCGAGGGCAGAAGTCTGGGACTGGAGGTTATGTTTCTGTTGGTGGAACTGTAGGGAATGGACAAATCACACAATCTGATCTATCCTTACAGCAAGATGGAATACTAAGTACTTCTGGCAAGGTGATTGTGGGAAACAATCCTTGGCTGTTTGGAGTGGCCCAAGCTCCAATTCAAGAGGAGATACCAGGCCTACCCAAGAGGGGAAAGAAACGGAACAAGAAAGCAGGGAAGGCAATCACTGAAACTCTGCAAAGCTCAAAGGCAGAGAAACAGATAGGTGCAGCAAATGTCAAAGAATCTCAAGTTAGCAGTAATGTTACTGTGGCGATGGCAGGTGTTCCAACTAAAGTTGACAACAAAAACATTACAAATGCTGCACCAGCTGCAAGCTCTGGAAAGAAGAAATTGAATGGAAAGAAATCAAAGATGGTTGCACCTCTCAATCCAGCAGAAATTAATGCACAGACTCCCACCTTTCAAGCAAGTGAAGAGGAGGAAGGAGAGGATGGAGCAAATGATCAAGGTATGAAACTCCTTGATAAAACAATGTCACAGGAAGAACTCATCCGACGAGCTTTCGCTGGAGATGACGTGGAAGCAGAGTTTGTAGAGACCAAGGCACGTGCATTGGATGAGGAGGTTCCACGAGTGGAGGGGCCAGTTAGCCTGCCAGGCTGGGGCCAATGGACCCACATCCAGCAAAAGAAAGGACAACCAGCATGGATTCTGAAAGAGCAAGAGAGTTTGAAGATCAAAAGGGATGCAGCATTGAGCAGGCGAAAAGATGCCAAGCTGCAGTTTGTCATGATCTCTGAAAAGATGGATAAGAAAGTAAGGGCCCTCTACATCACAACAAAAAATAACCAGATTCTTGTGCTGCTAGTTTTCTAACCCCCAATTTTCACGTTTCAGGTAGTTAGTGCTGGAAGAGTGCTGGAAATTTTCAGTATCCGCCTGGGATAGCCATTGCTAGTGCTTCAATGTATATTGAGAGTGGAAAGTGGAGCTCTGTTCTGCAATAATTAACCTCTCCTATGTTTTTGTATGGCATGTCTCAGGCCTCCAAGTTTTGTGCTTCAAAGGTACCCTTCCCATATCGATCAAGAGAAGTTTTTGAGCGAACCATACAAATGCCAATTGGACGAGATTACAACACTGACAAATCAACCCGTGACATGACTCGTCCTTCTGTAAGCACTAAACTGTTTTTTCCCCCTTATCCTCTGTCTCTCCCCAAAACTCACTTGGTTCTATCTATTGTTGTGGAAACCAGAGTTCATGGTTCCCACTGTCTACAGTCTTTGTGAAATTATGCTACTTTAGTATTTTAGTACTACGATACTTAGATTATTGTAGTACTTATCTACATACACTGTCAAGAGCTGATTAAGTTAGTGGGTAGTCATTGCAGCTCGTTGCTGCTATTTGTGATGCAGGTGATGGTCTGACAATTTGTGAGTGACACTCACAAGGTTAAGACTGCACTCATTGTTGTATTACCTTGAAAGTGTTGTTGTGGAGAATTGTCTGCAATCTCATGGAAATATTTTGTTGCAAAGTGATGGATTCTGTTGGAGCTTGCCTAAGATTTGAAGGCCTCTCTCAGTTCCTTTAGTTCCCAGCTTTCACTTTGTCGTTTTTCATGTCTGTAAAGAGGTGAAAAAATGAAGGTGGATCAATGCTGGTGGAGAGCAGCTGAAATCCACACCACCACCAGCATGTGATGATGATGTTTGTTTGGAATGGATATATATGTATGTGCAGGAGATCAAGAAGGCGGGTGTGGTTATTGAGCCTCTGAAGCTGAACATGTCAATTGTGAAAAATGCAAAACTAGATGTATTGTCGCACGTTGTGAAGAGAAGGCGGGAGCGCGATAGTGGTAATAAAGCATCCTCTAATCAACTTGGCAAGAAAATCAGAACATAAGATATAGTTATTCATTTTCTAGCTGCCAGTGTTGATCTCTGGACTTCTGGTGTTGTAGGGCTTGCTCGATTGCAAAACTTGTAAACTGCTAATTAATTGCATGGAATAGTCAGATGGTGGCAAACTCCATCGTGTGTAACTCCATCATGTGTAACGGTGCGCACTCTGTGTACGGGGTGATAATTTATGGACTCCAATGTGCTTCTTGCTCTTTTTTTTCATCATGATGATTTGTTTTGGATATGGGTAAGGAATCTTGACTGTTGAATATCCAAAGATGGTCACAAAGGATGATAAGAACCCTAAGATCTAAACAATTTAAAGGCTCTTCAATGCAATAAAATAAAATGAAAAAGTAAACCTTTGGAATTCATTTGAATTTAATCTCAATTGTAAAATGTGGAATTGAAAATAAAAACTATTAATTGAATCCTGAATTCTTCGTTGTTCTTTTAATTGAGTGCATAGAATTAAGAGTTAATGGAAGATCTCTAAATTATGCATATGATGGCATTTGGTTCTCATCCATCTGTATAAGTTAGGTGACAGGCATCCAGGCACGAGGAAAGATCCTTGGCACTCTTGCTGTGGGAGAGGAAAATGCTCATGACAGATTGCTGCTATTTTTGGCTGGGGGGGGGGGGGGGGGGAGGGGGGGGGGGGGGGGGGTGTTTGCGCCCCGCCCACCACAGAAAAATTGCGGGCCTTGCCCGCTTTTTCACCTTGCAGAGTTCAAAAAC
>Ga0116227_10007623_pt1 | contig 20982 bp, 10 predicted proteins | sample S1TSphgellanicum_FD_89693 | JGI IMG/M metagenome (GOLD analysis project Ga0116227, IMG submission 89693) | Host-associated microbial communities from peat moss isolated from Minnesota, USA - S1T2_Fb - Sphagnum magellanicum MG | ecosystem: Host-associated > Plants > Peat moss > Unclassified...
CTCTCACACTAATGAAGAAGAAATCCGCCGCCACTCATCAATAGAGGCGGCCAGATTACCCTGATCAAGGTTTTTGTGTTCACACAAACTGCACAGTCATGGAGTCACTGTCCTGCCACCCGTCGTTCGGCTACACCACTTCCTATTAAGTATTTTAAAAATCAATGTTTAGAATGAATTTATTAAATCTAATTAATTTCATAAACATAACATTGATAAAAAAATGTAGATTTATTCAATTTTGATAAATTGTTATAATGGATGTTTCATTTTCAATGTTTTTATTGATGATTAAAAGGTGTCCACTAAAGTATTTTAATTTTTTTTAATTTAATAGTTTTAAGTCTTTATATATTTTTAAATTAAAAATTCATTATTAAAAACTCGATAATTAATTTTAAAATTAAAATTATAATGAAATTTCATCTTGATTTATTTTTTATTTATTTTTCAAATACAAACCAAAAGCTACCATCACATTAAATTCACTATTGCCACTCATTGGAATTATGAACATTATGAAAATTAATCTATATCAAATTTGTTAAAGAGTGTATGGATTTAAAATGTGATTTAATGGTTGAAAATACACCAAGACATGTTCCTTTCATATGAAAAGAATATGTTGAAATTTAAGACATTTAAAAAAATTCACATTCATGATGTGTAAGTCGAAAACTTTAATTATAATTTAAGATTCATCTTTCAAAACATAAATAATGTATTATTCAATAGGCCATTAATTAACTTTAAAATCTAATTGTTGAATGATACGGTGAAACACAAATGCATTTAAATGTGAATCATGCATTACTATTATCTGCTATTCAACCTATTATTATCACATAATAATAGTAGGTCGAAAGACATGTGATTTATAATTAACATTCAATTGATTTAACCAAAATATTAAATCTTTGAGTAATGTTAAATTTGAAATCAAGGGCCAAAATTTGAATATATTTCAACTACATAAAAAATGGGAATGGGTGAAAGCACACTATGGTGACCCCCTTTGGAACTCTTTTGGGTCTAATACTATAGTACATACAATATAATTGTTCCAAAAATATGGCACATTTAATTTTGGGTATCAATTTTGGTTTTTAGGACCTACAATTATTATTTTATAAAAATTTCATGTAATATTATTTTAATAATAATAAAAAATTTCATTATGCATATTGAAGGATCCATGAATATATTTATAATATACATTGGTATAATAGGGCCATTGTTTCGTTTTGATTGCATAAACTTTAAATTTTCATTAGTCATGAAAATAATCAATTTTAATGGAATTAAAAAATGGCCCATTTAACTATGCTTGTCATCTTCCATGTGAATGTGATTATTTGTCAAAATTTTAATTTATTACACATTTGTTACATCATTGCTGAAAAACTCATTTTTTGACATGAAAATTTTCAAATTAGTCACATGGTATCCAAACATGGGTCAAATTATGTGAAATGACATGGTTCAATATACTTTCAATTTTCATAAAGATTAAAAATCATTAAAATTATTTTTGGAATATATTTGTGTTTTTTAATACATAGGTACACTACATTCATTTCCATAAATATATTCCAATATCCCACTTTATAAAATGAAATGAAATAAATTTTTTTCTAATGTTTTGCTTAAATTGTATTCTAACATAATATACAAAAATATTGTAAATTTTTTTTAAAAGTTTGAGGTGGGATACATTCAAACATGCACACACTTGGAAAGTAGTACAATGTGACATCCCAAAGAGGGTCACCATAATGTGGATTCACCCAAATTTTTATAATTGAAAATTAAAAATTGTTGTGATTGACTTTTATGGTTATTAAAGCCTTGCCCATTTCATTTTGCACCTAATTTGCAAACATTGGTGCATTTCCCATAAACTAGATCAATTTTTTTTTGTCTTCCATTTTTGTCACCTTCTTTGCTTTCTTTTTTCTTTCTTGTAAAACTTCTATGGCAACAATTCATTCATCCTCTGATGGATTCAATTAATGACACACATATAACGTCAAACCCCAACATATTCATGGGATGTAGAAAACATGCATAATTTAATAAATTAATAATATTTTCAAAATTATTTACATACTTTTGATTAATGTAGTACAAATGCAGTTTCAAAACATGTTATAAAATAATTAATGAGTTTTGAAAATTTCATGTCAAGAATAAAATATTTTTGAATGTTCCAAAAGATTGTGTATTTTCCTTCACAAAAAAAATTCTTTGAAAAAATTTAATTTAAAAATTACATTGTTTTTACGAATATAATTTGTGTCAAGATGCCAAGGTACTATAATAATAAATAGTATATAAATATAAAAATGAAATCAATGTACGATAAATTATGCAATAAACAAGATTGATTGTTTTTTTTTAGTAGGTCATATTTGCATAAGGGACAAAGATCATCAAACAAATTTTAAAATACATATAAACATTTGAAGAAACATATTTTCGATTGGTTTTTACAACTAAATTTTAGTTGTAAGCAACATTTGCGACTAAAATCCTTTTAGTTGCCTTGGATAAGTCACATGTGATATTAGTCACAAACAACAATGGTATTAGATGAATGAAAAGGTCAACAAATACAAGTTCATCCTTTGACTCCATTGTATACATATTGTCACATGTAATTAAGATGCAACTATTTTTGTCACTATTCAAGGCAAATGATGCGTCGCCATGTATCGCAATATTTAATTATTTAAAATAATAATAATAATATTTTGAAATAATCTAGGACGTTCAATTCACATGCTTGGATGATTCATATTATGACATGTGGCCCAATGTAAATATGCCACGTGACATTAAAATGAATTTAATACAAAATATTAATATTAAATTGGTAGGTATTTAATTACGTACATAAATAGGTGCCTATAAACTTAGGTTAAATACCTACCTACTTATTTAGGTAAATAGGTAAGTAAGTAAGTCTTACATTCCTAAATTAAATACCTATTCATATAAGTAGGTACTTAGGTAGGTAAGTACATAGGTCAACCTAAGTGGGTAGGTCAAATTAAACACCTACTTAAGTAAGTAGAAAAATAGGTTGGGGAAGCAAGTAGTTTAAAATTGTGCATAATTTTTCTTTTTGTTTCAAGTTAAACCTTTTGAATGGCTCATCCATGTGCACATGTTTTTAATGTGAAATTGAATGATCACACCCTTTGTTTATATAGTGTTCGAACTAATAATGAATAATAAACAATATGGGATAAGTTTTGAAGTTGCATTTCCTCACAAATTAAATTGTAACTTGAAAACTTTATTCGTGTTTTTTTTCTTAATTTTTAGATTTCTAAGCAATTCAAGTACATGCGTCATTAAATAATTAGACAATCATTTAATTAATAATGATTAAAATTTAAAAATGTTTAAAATATAAATTATGCACTACAAATATTAAGTATTCATTATTCAACTATTTTAATATTAACTAATTAGCTATTTGATTACTCACAACTTGTCAATACATAATTCATAGGTAAATAAATAATTTAAATATTAAAAAAATTACTTAAAAAAATCTGGTCAAATTATAGATAATATAATTAATGCAATTTTAAAAAATTATACTTAAAAATAAATCTTTTAAATATTTATTTTAAAATTAAAATTAATGAACTAATCATTGTTATCAAAAAGTAAATTCATACACAAATTATTTATTTAAAAAGTAACATTAAACTAATTACTATAATTATTATATAATTACATTTGTTATTGTAAAAATTGTTATTGATCAAGTAAATGTTTTTTTCTATTGGTAATTAATAACTATGAATACAATAATCTACTGAATATATATTAATATTTTTAATTACAGTAATATTACTATAAAATATTTATCATAAATAAGTAATTAAAAAAATTTATTAAAAATATTAATGTACAATAATTCTTGCAATTATAATCATTACAATGATTATTTTAACTACATTATTGATTTTTCCAGAATTTAAATTCAGATTTGAATTTATAAATTACAGATTGTGAATAATTATGTTCAATTAGAAAGTTATTATAAAATTATTATAACTAATTCTTATCTAAAATAATTACAATGATTTTAAAGTAATGTAACATTAATTACAATAATTGGTTTATTTTATTGTATGAATATAAATTATATAATATAAAATTTATGTTGTAACAATAATTATTTAGTGTAAGTTATAATTAGTAAATATAATAAGTTATAATTATTTATAAATGTGATATATTATGAACAAGTAGTTACAAAACATAAATAATTTAGTTTATTATATTAAAATCCATGTAGTTATGGTCAGAACATTAATTATTTTATGTTTTATATTAAAAATTTGTTGTAAATAAGTAAATAATGAGTAATACATACAATTATTTTATTGTATATTTTTTTAAAAATAGAATAATTAGAACAACTTTGCTCATTATTTTAAGATTATTATAATTCTGAAATAAAAATCTTAACTATAAGACATAACTTCTCAATTAGGATAAAATTTATTATTATTATTATTATTAAAACATAAATGTTGTAAATACAATAGTTATTTTTTATGATTGGCAATTACCATTTTAATTAATGTGAAAATTATGTTGTAATATTATTTATTCATTTTATATAAGCATTAACAAATAATAAGTAAAATAATTTATTGTAATTATTTTAAAATTTCAGTAAAATTATTCTAAAATTTTATGACATATTAAAAATTATATATTGTAAGTACATAATTAAATATTCTTGTATACTGGAATGTAATTCTTAAAATTATAAAAATTAAATTAATTCATTTAATTATAGTGGCAATATTTTAATTTTGAAAAATATAAAAATTAAAAATATGAATATTTAAGCAGAATTATAAATTCTGTATATATTATAATTATTTTAAATATTAATATTTTATTATAATTATAAATTAAATACAATAAAAATACTATGAATATTAAATTTAATCATAAATCAAATAATTATAGAATTGATGTATATAAATATATGTTGATGGTTACTAAGCACCATTTCGCTTGCGACTATTGGGACTTTAGATGGTTATTTTTGGATTATCCTACCCATATATAGATGTAAACCAATTTAGTTGTAGAGTAGTTGTAAGCTAGTCCTAGGTGATTCGGTTGATATTAGCATGATTTCACATTAGTCGCAGAAGGCAAAACTTTACTTGAAAAAACTAAATAGTCGCAAGTAATTGTAAATGCATTGGTCACATATTGATTTTTTTCTTCTAATGAAACCATTTGATTTCATCAAGTTGTGTTTGTTTTATGACAACATTTTCATCTTTTGATAAATTTATTAAGATTTATCATGAAACACCAAAATCTGACTACTACTGAAGTCCATACTCAAAGCAGTGTTTTTTTGGTCCCCCAATTTTGTGTTTTTGCTCAAGTGGTGATTGTCTGTAAGAATACTTTTAGCCAAATTTGGCAATGTTCAAAATATGAGAGTAGAAAAATCATTAGCACCCTTCCACACAATATAATTGTAGTTTCTGCCGGCAACGATGTGTTGCAGGTTATGCTTATGGTAAATGGGGCAAGGAGATATATAGCTTGCATCTCGTGGGTACACAGTAAAGTTCAAAAAATTCTAGATTGTTGAAGTTCCTGCACACACACACACACAGAGGAGCCAAATGAAAGAGAGGGTGGGATTTCTCTCTCTCCAGATTGCATCTAGTTTACACCAAAATTTAGTGTCAAGAGCCATGAGTCAATCAGACCTGCCGATGCTACAGTTGGAATGGGCTTCGGTATGGTTTCAGCATTCACAAGTTGCCCCATCTGCACAGTAATGTCTCAACCTTGCTCCTTTAAAATCACTGATCATTGTGACTCCCAAAATCCTGTTCACACACACACAAAAAAAAACACAAAAAGGTGTAAACTAGCAGCTTTGCTTAGTCTGTACGTGAAGAGCATTCCTCTGTAGAGTACTTGAGCTATATATTTATATATTGCCCCATGCATGAAAGATCTGGATGAATGTGCCTGTTGTGTGTGAAGTTTATTCTGAACATCTTTTTCCACCATAGTAGATCCAGATTGTGAGAAATCAGAAGAAGATCTGAATCTTTTGGCAGCTTTGTAATCATATCCACAAAATCCATTAATTGATCACAAATGAAAAGACTAGCCTTCTTTCCAGACTTTGTCAGGAACATGCATGCTGATGAGGCAGCAGGTGGCACTTCTTGCCCACTGAATGGTTTCTTGGCAATATGGTGAGGTTACTTGATGGGGTGTCTAGCTTAACAAAAAAGCCCCACTATCCTCACCTTGACAACATTTGAAGAATGAAACCCAGATTCCAATAATGTGAGATAATCTGCAAGGAAGACTGTAGCTGTACCAACCTTGGCCATCGATGAAGGTCAGGAAGTCATAAATCTTTTATGTACAGAAGCGGGACTTGATTCTGGTGGATTGTGGAAACCACAGGAAGTATCTTGCTTCAGATTATCCTCTATTTTTTTTGACGCTTGATTCCCTGGAGGAGGATTGACACCTGCATACTTGAAGTCATTTCAATAGATGTGCTTGTTAAACATTGTAATTCATTTGGGTGAGTTATATGTAATTCTGTGCAATCAGTCCATGAATTAGTTTCCTTCCTTTTCTGGCAACTTGTTAAATCTTGATAATCTTCATGCATCTTCTACACAAGCCTGCATTTCACACACATGTCAATGTTACTACCCACATACAGATCTGATTCACACTCACTTTGGACAATCAGTGTATGCATATCTCTGGTTGTTCCAAGTGCAGCTATTCTGGCACAGACATTCAGCATCTGCAACAGGATCACAAGGACTGGGCTGACCCTTGATGTTGCACTTCTCGGATAATTGACGACTAAACATCAGGACAGTGCAAATTTACACTGAAAAGCAGCCCAACGATATTGAGCCTGTCTGTGTATTAATGTGTCTGCCTTCTACAAATGTTTGCAAATTAGCGCTTTCATTGAGCACTCTGACAAAAGCTTGACAGGACTCATGCTTATTACATTTGTTGAAAAAGTTTCGATTACCTGCTCAACTTGTCCAGCCCTAACATGATGTCTTGAAAGATTTCCCACCCATGGGTGGCAGTTCATTTTGTTGCTGAGCACCCAGTGTCTCTCTGTGTCTACCTGTGTTTGAATTCAAGACACCACATCAGTCCTAAACCAGAAATCCAAACCAAGCTGATCAGCAACAGTGTTGGTGCAGAGCAAGCTCTCTGAAATGAGAGCAATGTTCTGATTCCTTGCATTTACAAGAGAAAATTTGAGTAGATGTTTCCACTAAACAGGGTTTAGGGTTTAGGGTCATGGCTCCCCTTTTCTTTTTACTAGGAAATTAAATGAAATAGAATTTTATTTTTATGTTTTTGACATAATTTTTTTGTATGCCCTTTGCAAAAATGAAAAATCAATCACAAGTGCATTAAATTTGTGATGGTCCATATTGTCAAATACCTTACCCTAAGGTCATTTTTTGTCATTAAATAATCCTCAAAATAATAAAATGAAAATTTGTGACAATATCAAGTTGACATGTTGATAATCATCCTAATTATCATAGGCTACACTCTGAATAATTTCATTACTCATATCACAATATTATTATAGTAGATGTTGAAAAAATATTTAAATATTAAATTTTAAAAAGGAATTCATTTTTTGGGAAAAAAATAATTATTCGTTTTGTCAATTGTGGAAACTGACCCTAGGCTATGGTATCTTCCCAAAAAACCATTAATGAATGCTAGGAAGGTGGATGAGAAGATGAGCATGTGCATGCTCCTCGGCTGTGCAACCAAGCCAATCTCACATCATCGAGGATGGGTTACATACCTATAGAGTGATGTCTATCGAATAGCAAAATGGCCATTACTCTGGACCATTATTTCATAAAAGTCTAGGGTACCTTACTACATAACTGATGCCAAAAGAGATTCTATAACCTTAGGTTGGCCTAAAGTTTTCCACATGCCTAAACATGGCCAAGGTGATGACTAAGGCATGGGAAAAACCCTAAATCCTAAACACTAAACCCTAAACACATGATTCTTACTCATCACCTAGTAAGTATTATATATATATATATATATATTTCAAAATATATATGTCATATTTTCTCATCCATATGTAGTTTAATTTCCATCCATGTACCTTGTTTCCAAGAAGTTTAGGCCTTGCCTACCAATAGCAAGAAGGTTATATTACCACTGGCCATGGTACCCATGACCATATTCCACCATAGTCAGGGGTGGGAACACCTTCAGTTATGAGAATATTCTTACATCTAGGGTTAAGAAGCCTGAGCTTTTCACAGATATCTTTCATTATAACCAAGGTTCTATGTCTAGGGTTAAAAAGCTCAGGCTTTTCATACATATCTTTCATTATGATCATGTTCAATGTTTAGGGTTAAAAAGCTAGATAGCCTTGAGCTTCTTAACCTCGGCCAAGGTTAGATAGCCTAGACTACAATTTTGCACCTAGTTTTGCAATACCTTTGTTATTGAGAATTGAAAAAATAAAATTGGGTTTTCTAACATTGGCCAAGGTTAGTTAGCTTCGGCTTTTGAAAATATTTATCCCCAAAGTTCGATCCATCTTCCTCAATCTGTTCATGGATTATTTTTCTTTCATTTTAACCCAACTTCTAATTCTAGGGCTTAGAAGCTCAATCTTTTGGAAACATCCTTTTCAAAAACCTAGGCTACCTTGCCCGAGGTTATGAATTACCCATGTTTATGAAGGATATTATTTTAAAAGTTCAAGTTTCTTAACCTTGACCAAGGCTAGCTAATTTCAAATTTTTGGTATTATTTGTTCAAAAGCTTAAGTTATCTTGATCCATGGTAATGGAATACCATTGTTATGAAAAATATTTTAAAAAAATCCGATCTTTTTAAATTGTGGCTAAGTTCAAATAGCTTGACAATTGGAGAATATTATTTTCAATTTAACTTAGGGTATATTTACTTGTGGTAATGGAATATCAAGATATGAAGAATATTTTTCAAAAATCGATGCTTATTGCATATGGACAGTGTGCAAATTTTGATCACACACAAGTATGTGCATTATCCAATCTTCCTTCAATTACCTCCTTCAAATATACTTACGATAAAGCTAATTCCCAAAAGTTGATTCATCACTTGCATTAAACCATTTGCAATTGCATTTAGATCACCCAATGAGTCTTTGCATTTTCCAATCACAATTGATTTTATAATTTTGCATTTTGCTAGGAGCCTCAACATCTAGTTAGAGTTTATGTGTAAACATGGACAATAACTTGGTCCTTTTGAATGGAGCTTGGCCCTTTGAACTATTGATCATCACCCCATCTTCCCAGTGCTTTCCATAGAGTGTGATGTAGCATGTTGGGTGCATGTAATGAGCACCAAATTAAACACAATTCCAAGTACTACACATTTTCTAGTCACGATGAAGAAAGTTCCTTGAAAGCATATGGTTCTTTCACACGACAAGGCATCATTTATTGTGGTGACCAATTGGTGATTGGTAATTGAGTTGGCCAATGCATTAATTCCCTTCCGCTTTTATGTTTCATAATCATAAAGTGTTGCAGCAATCGGAAAAACACAAGTGATTTGCACATGCTTGTAACATAGAGGACATTGTATACAATGCCAAATTTCTTGAACACAAACATGTTTAATGAAATTGCTAAAACAATACCTAATAGGATTTGTAACCTAACCCATAAATAGTACCATGCCTGAATGAACTATAACCTTTTTGCACATAAATCACATAAATTTTAGCATCATCAATGAAATCACCAAAATTCATGAATTGAACATATAAACATCACCAAGGCAAAAGCACAATATGATGGGGTAGATCTTGGGTAAAAAATGTACTCTTTAAAATATATATTTAATATTATTTGAGGGAATTTTTTTCTTTTATTTATTATTATTATTTTGAGAAACACATAAAATAAAATTTCAACAATTTTTTATGTTTCCACACACTTGCATTCATTTAAATGAAGAACCTCATTGATATGTTTTTTATGAAATCACACGGTGGAACTCTTCGTATGGAATTGAAATGATTTTTTGACCTAAGGTTAGATTTTATTTTCATCTAAGAGTTAATTTAATCAGAGGAGTAACATGATAATTTTTATTATCAGTATTAGATTTTTTTACTATTTCCACTTTTGGAGGTGATGTCCATTAGTGTAGCTAACTTTTAAGAATGGTAGGTAGGAAATCAACCCTAATCTTTAAAAAGGTGATAGTTGGCTACTTAGTAGCTTAGAAGGTAGGAGCTAATTTGGAGATGATTTTGAAAGACCAACTAGTTTAGTGAGATTTTGATGATACTTTTTTTCAGGAATGTTTATGGGGGGAGGATTTAGGGGAAGGGATCGCCCTATATTTTTCTTTCTCACAATTTGTTTTTGTCATTTTTTTCATATCTATCTTATTTTTTTCTTTCACATACACTCTTTCTATGTGCTTTGTTTTTCTTCTTCTTTTGGGCCCTTTCTTACTTTTAAAAATAGAAATAAAATTTACTCGTATCCTTGGAACTAATTATGGAAGAATTACCATTAGCTTGGGGGGAGGGAAGAAAAACTAATAATACTAAAAGAATGATTACCTACTATGAGTAAATTAGTGATTAGAAACCTTAAATGGCACTACACCAGATCGTGGAAAAAGAAGATGATGCCAGGCAAAATAACAAATTGGAAAAATTACCATCCGACAAATGGCAACTGAGGGAACGTTTGATAGAGTCATCCACTTCAATGACCATAACCATGAAACGATTGGGGGTTTTGCACTCTCCGTATTGGTACAATTAATCGAGCCTAGAGGATGGATGAAGGGAAGAGGAAATGGAAAATGATAGTGATGAAAAACTTACCATGACCTTCAAAAACAAAAAAGAAGTTGGGCAATGGTTGGGAACAAATGTTGTTAATCCTCGAGTAGCCCCTATTCAATAGAACTAATGAGCGAAACCAAAATCCTCATCAGGGTAGGAGACGTCCATTTTGTTTTGCTTTAGGCGGAGGTAATGGATGAAGAAATATTGCTCTATACCTTAGTGAGGAAGGTTGGCTAGGTAACTCGAAAGGTGTATTCTACCAAAGCATTCAGAGTAATAACACAAATGATTAATGCTAATATTACCACAATGCCAATTTTCAATATGAATTCAAGAGATGTAAATTTAGAAATTATGACTAAGCAACATTAAAAGAAAAGTGACAATTTATGATTCATTGCAATTAGTTTTTAAAATTTCAAGCAACATTTACAAGTAAAATCCTATTACTTGCATTGAACAAATTGGCATTAATTACAAATGACAATAAACTTTGGATGAAAAAAAAGTTAATGAAATGCATCTTCATCTTTTGATTGATTGTATACATATTGTTGTTTGAAACTAAAATGCAACTATTTTGGTGAACAGTAAGAAAAATGATGTGTTGCCATATGTCCATTTTTTAATTATTAAAAATATACATAATTTTGAAATAATCTAAGACATCTAATTTATATGTTTTGATGGATTTAGATTGTGACATGTGACATATTTTAAATATAATTCATAAATAATTTAAGATTACCAATTTATATGTTTGGATCATTTTAGATTATAACAAAATGTCACAATCAAAATGTGCCATGTGGCATATTAGTTAAATTTGTTCAAAATCCTTTTAGGTAGATAGGTAGGTAGGATCTACCTGTTTATTTATTTAAACTAAACATCTAAAATATCTATAATTAATTAATTAATTAGGATTGTTTGAATTGAAGTCAATAGAATGTCAACACATTGATAGATAAGGAAGATTTAGGCCCAAGGATGTAAGTAAGTAAGCTTTAAGTTAATCAAGTAGGTTTTTTAAAAATTATTTTATTTTAATTTTTAGCCTTTATGGTTGAGCCTCTTTTATTGGCTCATCCCTTGAATAACATTTGCATTTTGAACATTTTTAGTGCACCTAATTATATATTACACATTAAAAAGAAAGAAAACAAAGAATATGGGTTAAACACTATAGTTGCAAACGTCACCAACTTAGTTACATGTTATTTGCAATATTTTGTAATTCCAATATTATACTAACATAATTTACTTACTAATAATATCAATTATATAAGTACCAAAAGTTAATAGGTAATAATATTGTGTTATTATTATTATTATTATCATAATTAGTATAACTAACACTAGTTATTATACATTAAAAGATCATTTTCAACATTCCAGAATTTCCCCACATCATTGCATACCTTGCAAGCGATGCAAGCTATGTACCTCCTTGCCCCCATTTATTTCATTCAATCTCCTGCAACACATGAAGAAACTAAATGAATGCGTCACATTTTGATAGATGGTTGCATGTTGTGAGAACCTTGATTTTTTATACTGATCACACTCACCCTTCATCAAACATCAATGCTGAGTTAAACTTGTATCCACCTTCGCCGGCGCTCCTGGACTCAGGTTGAGTAGTAGAAATCCTGATGACCACGGTCGATGAGCCTTGGGTGAACCAGCACACACTCTCTTGGCCCACATCATGTTGCTGGCTTGCATTTTTGAGCCGTAACATGATGGAAATGTAGGTTACAGAAGTTTTGTGATATTGACGGCACTGCCATTGTGCAGGTTTCAAAGCCTGCAGTACGTCGATGATTGGCATTAAAAAGCACGTTAATTAGCCTGCGGGAAGTAGTTGAATACGATCTCCAACGTGTGAGTTGTCATCAACGTACCAAAATATCGGTATGTGAGCAGCTCCAAAGGCCCCTTTCTTTGGCCTCTGGCACACCAAGCTTAAAGATTGGCGGCCAGAGTGAACCAGCAGCCACCAGTGCACCGACATAGATGAATGGTGCACTGATAGGATTCTCTTTTCTATCCCTGTGCCGTCCCAGGTTCACTTTTAAAATTTTCCCTTTCTCAGCCCTGATCTCAGCCTTTTTTTTTGTAATTTTATTTTCTCCCCGGCCCCACCCGGTTTCTTTTTTGATTTTTTTTTTCGCTTTTGAAAGTTTTCCCGCCCACCTACTAACCCCCACTGTCCCCCACCGACCTACTCACCTATATATTTAAATTAAAAGTAGACTCTTCCCCATCTACCTACTCACTTGTATATTTAAAATGTGTTACTCTCATCCCCACCCATCTACTCACCCCCCATCTATTTTTCTACCTACCAACACTTTAAATAGGTACCTACCAAACCCTACCTACATAGCCACACCCACCTACCTGGTTGGCACTCCAATAGACCCCCAACAATCGAAAACAATGAAGAAAGAATAATATGAAGGTATTGCATGGAACTTGGTCTTGTTCATTGAAATAAAATTAATAAGGGCAAGATTAAAGTAATTGTCACCCCTTGTGTAAGGGTATTGCAAATAGACATTGGTTGTTAACATGCAATTTTTATGTGTTATGAGGATATTGCAAAATCTTTTGAAAATCTAAAGTATGCAAAATCCCCCCATTAGGGTATTGTAAGTTCTGCTTCAGGAATTTTTTTCACGATGGGGGGCGGGGTTTATTGTAAAGCTAAGACATTTAATGCATGTTGTACACATGGGGGGTCTAGATCAAACAATAGGACCTACATAAAACAATTTGATTTGCTTGTTTTAATGCTGTATTTAAGCAGTGTGGATTAGATTTAACAATTATTTATGTTAGCATAAGGTTTTAGAATTTTGGATTATGGAGATAATAAACATTTACGACTTTTTGCACCTTTTAAACCTAATTAAAATTAAGCCCAATATGGAGATTGGGAGGGATTTGGCATTTGCACACATATGTCAAAATACTTTTTTTTTCTTTTTTTTTTCTCAAAGAGAGTGTGGAAAGGTTCACAAGCAAAAATCAAACTAAGAAGTAAGAGACACACCGTGACTTCTATTCATTTGTTTGTTTCAATTTTTTTCAAATTAAGGTTTATTGAGTGATTTTAATGAGGTTTCATTTAATTTGTGTTTGAATGTTTGGCTTCAATAATGATTGTGTGTATTTTATTTTTTAGGATCATGTGTAGTTGTTTGTTTAAAATGATAATAGTTCATGGCATCCACCATTGGAACTATTTAGGGTTTAAAATTTATTTCTTAAATGACATCCATGTTGATCTATCCATGAATGTGTTTTCATATAAGGCCAAAACCTCATTGAGCATTAGTGTCATCGCCCTTGAACATCAACGATACAATATTTTCTCATAATAAATTTTTTTTGTCTTTTTTTATTTTGTTTTTACTTAGGATATTTTGTTCCCCCTTACATATGGATGTTCATGGAAATATCAATTGCATGTGGGTATTGCACATCTAAATTGAAAGCCCTACATATATCCAATTGATTATTTCTAGGAGGATAGGGATTTTAATTTATTTTTGGTGTAAGTCTAAATAGACATAAAATAATCATGTGATTTTTTTTTCCGTTTATAAACTATTGCTTGTTTGTGGGTTGTGATAAGGTTCACTTGTAACGTTTAAGGGTTTTGTTGATTAGGGTTACTACGATTTGTAAACTTGTGAGGGTATTTCATGGGTTATCACAAGTTGGGGACTCCCTTTACAAGGTTATTACTTCAGTAATTCGAAGCATGGGGTGAATTCCATTGTCCCAATCCAACGAAATCCAAAACTCAGCAAAATCACCTTTATTGAATGTGGAATTGGTGTCGAAAGATGGGTTTAAGCATGGAGACCAAAACAAGGTGGCAATTGAAACCGCATACATCCCCCATGTTCGTGTCTCTGAGCTTTTGCAGCGTGAACAAGGGGATATGCAAATTGTGGTCGAGTGGGATATCTCCAAAGATTTGTCCCTCAACAAGATGTAAAAAAACTAATGATAAAAAATCACCTTGAACATACTTTGTATGGTTTCAAAACCTATAAACCCTTTCCATTGGTCATTTTTACAAGATTTAACGTTAGTTGCTCTTGTGTCTTTTGATTTCATTGAATGGAAACTATGTTTTCTATGTATGAATGTGATTATGGGCCATAAGACCACTGCAAAGACCTCAACCACATGAGGTCAATCAAGTGTGATTGTTTGGCCCACTTTTCCATCAAAAGGCTTTACACACAACCAAATGTGGTGGAAAACATTTTTTACCATTGAACTCACACTTGGGCCAATGAAGATCATGCTCACGGTGCATGTGACCTAAGGTTCGCATCATGGATGTTGGCATATGCTCCACACGTGTCTCACAAGTTGAACACTTTTGTCCCCTCAAAATGGGAATAAAATAAAAAAACATATGGGATAATTGGTGAAGTTGCAACTTAACCATAAATTACATTAAACATCAAAGACTTTCCCCATGTATATATATTTTTTCAATTTGTAAATGATCCAACTAATTATGTAAGTGATTAAATAACTATGTAACTATTGTTTTTTTATGCAAAACTTCACATTATTGTGAAAAATATTTTGGTGCAAATGAATTTTTTTGTAAAAATTTGAATTCCTTATTTTTTAAGAAACATTTGCCAGAAATGTAGTTATTTTGGGTCTATTTAACTAAATTTTTATTGTTGACTATTACAAGTAGCTAAATTATCACAAGGTTTTACTTTTTCTAACAACTTGTAAGAAAAGGTCACAATTTATTGTTAAATCCCTCTTTAAATGTTCACATTGGATGGTACTTCAAAAATTTGAGAAAAAAAAACATTGCTACCTAACTAATAATTAATTTATAATTATGAAATATGAAATATAAATAATAAATAATAATTATTAACTATTATTTACTTAAACTATAATAATATTTAATGAACTAATTAGTTATTTATGAGTTAACGATACATATTTCGTAAATAAATATTAGATATTTAAAATATCATAATAATATGTATGTAATGATTAAAATAGTGATCAAGATTTTGATTTTTAAATTAAAAATATTTTGCAAAAGTAATAATTTATTGTGAATAATATAATGAAATTTGATTAATCAATTGAAATTGCATAATATATTATTATTATTTATAAATCTCATCATTAAAATTTTAAAATATTAAGAATAATAATAATTATTTTTTTAATGAATATTCAGCTTAAATTAGTTATATTATTATTATTATGTTCATTATTTCAGCTATTATGCATTTTATTAATTGTAAGGTGAAAACACAGTCAAAGGAGCTGGGGCACCAAGGTAAAAGTCCTTTTCTAAGGACTACACATGACACATGTTATTTTTGTGTTTGTTTATAACTTTAAATTTTATATTTTGTGTACCACATTTACTATTACATTTTAAGTATAAATACATTTTGACTACAAATTGATTTTATATCATGTATATTATGCATTTATGCCCTATATCACGTATTTATGAACAACTTTTATTAAAAACACATTTTGAAAATCCATAGTTTTCAAATTCAAAAGCACTTTTGAACCAAATGTGTTCAAATGGGTTATAAAATCAATTTTCATCACTTCAAGTCCTTTTGTTTTTCTAATCATCAATGTTAAAATCCTCTTTAATTTTTAGATGGAATGGTGCACACTTGGTTAAAAAAAGGACGTTTAAAAAAACAAGGATTATCCATTCTCAAGGTTTGAGTGTTTTGAACATGTAATTTTTTTTTTGAGTTATATCAAACTTGAAACATGTAAACTTTGCATTAATGGAAAATATTCTCAAAAAAATTATGACAATCCAAACTATTATGTTTCCCTTGTGATCTTTCAAACACATAAAAATGTAGTTTTAAAGAGTGTCCATTCACTTGGGTGGCTCCTTTGATTATGATTTTACCCTATTGAATAACAAAATAATGTAACACTATTTGTAAAATGAATAAGTTTAGAAAAATGTCAAAGGTAATTACAAAAGGTTTTAGAGGGTAATTGAAACTAGTTGCACCACAAACCATGGTAAAAAATGTATCAACACAAGAAGAGCAATTAAATCAACTTGAAAAAAATAACCTTTGAATGTTTCAAACATAAAGCCATTATAACAATAGAAGGTTGGCAATCAACGACAAATATTAACAAACAAAAAATTAACAAGGAATCACTTGAATACTTGTTGTTAATCACTAATTCACATTACAAGTGTCAACCCAATAATAGGAAGCCAACTCACATCTAGTCCAACTCATATGTTACTTTTCATTAGTAGTCCACATTTGAGTTGAAGTGTCGGTCCGGTAGTCCTTGTTCATCCCATTTCAACATAACTTGATCAACATCGTAACTTGAATCTCGAATGCATATTTTTTTCATCAAATTTGATCTAAAACCCAATTGCTTTTTCTTCACAATTCTCTTAATGGTCTTCATACTAGTTTGGTCTAGTTTTTGCTCATCCTATCCAAACCCTAACCATTGTTCCATTCAAACCAAAGATGTGGATTTTGTTGTTCAGATCTAGTCCAAATCATATGTTGATAGTTGCTTTTCACCATCAGGCCACATTTGAGTTGAGGTGTTGGTTTAAAATCTTTGTTTATCCCATATAAACCCAACCTTTTCAACACCCTAACCTAGATCCTAGATGCAAATTTTCTTCATCAAATTTGATTCAACACTGTTATTGTTATTCTTCAACAATTTTGATGAATGTTTTCAAAGTTTTGAAGCAAGGTTGTTATTGTTTTTGTTCTTTAATTCAAATGATTATTTTTATATAGTTTTGGTAGGGTTATGCTCATTACATCTACATCCACGTGGATTGTAATACTTTAACCCTATAATAAGATATTGGGCTTGTGTTGTTCATGATCATATTTGATCACCTATGGTGTTTGGAAAGGGTTGGATAGAGTTGAGAATATGGTAGAGATAGAAACAAACAAGAAATATGGCAAAGATAAAAACATAAAAGAAATATGGCAAAACATAAATAGAGTGAAAATATGGCAAAGACATACAAAGAGGAAATAAAATAAATACAAATAAGGAATATATGGAAGAGATGAGATAGGGACATAAACCCATAAAGATAAATAGTGTGGTAGGTTTGAATGTGGAATTGTGTGGATGTTTGTGTGTGAAATACATGAACGGATGGATTTGATTATGTTGGAGTGGAATGGAATGTTTTGTGTTAAAGTTAAAATTAAACCTACCATTGTCATGGTCTATTAATGTCTTTTGGGAAATTATTATGTCATGGTTGGCTTTATGCCCATGATAGTTTTTTAAAAATTTAAGAATAAGTTATAATTCACAAATGTATGGCATATGGAATAAAATTGTAAATCATTGCCAATTGGCATGCACAAAAACATATTTGACATAAACTTGTATACATTCCAATTACTAATATGTGATCATCTCCCCTATTTCATTTTTGTGGCGCCAATCCAATGTTTCCATTGTGATATTAAGTCATTAAACTTGTAGTTGAAATACTGACATGCAAAAAATGTATTTTACACTTTTACTATGGTTCCTTTTTCCTTGCTACATCTTTTATTTGCATATTTAAAATAAAAAGGTATAAGAAAAGCTAACCAAGTTTCTCAACATAACTTGAAAAATATGCATAACAACAAACATTATAGACTAATGTATTTTGCTTATGCAATCATAGTTGGGGTTCACACTTGCATAATTGTTTATGACAGAAATTCAAGTCTTTAAGTTTTTGAAGCTCCATTAGTGGATGACCATGTAATCATTAGTCTCTAATGATGTTATGTTGTAATTGACATGTGCATGGTAATGAGGCTAATGTTTAGATTTGTAATGATGAAATTTGTTGCATGAAGATTTATAGATGATAGTTGCATCACATGTGGATATTGATAATGTTAGGAATGGAAAATTTTGGAAGGTGTGTGAGTGCATCTAGTTGTGATGCATTTTGGGAGGTAAAAAAACTAGGGAGATTTTTCAAGTTGGGGATCTTGAATTTTTGTAAGCTAGTACCAACTATAACACCAATAAATAAAAGGAGGAAGAATGTTTTTGGGTAAAATGTTGATTATTAATGAATGTTGCATGTGTGTGCATTTCTTTTGTTGCTAAATGACTATAAGCACAATAATGTTCTTTGGTTGTTTGTTTTGCAATGTCTTCAATACTAAACAGGCATGTTCTCTAATGTGATATACATGCACATGTAATAATTAAATTTTAATGTATTTGTAGAAGAACAAATTGCTGAAACTAGTCATTGATGAGATGAGGAAAGAACTTGTTGAAGACAGTGAGAATGATGCATAAAATAATACTAGTTGATGACCCAGGATCAAGTGACAATTGAACCCTGGGACATGCAAAGCACCATAAGCATGTGGAGAACCTTAGGCCCACAGTGAACCAGCACGCACCATTGCACCATGAAGGATGGATGGTAGCTGATCAGGAAACAATGTTGGGTTCCAATTCCCTAGCTAACCATGGTGGTTAGCTCAGTTGCTTCTTTTTATTACCTACCTACTAACAACCCGCAAGTAGGCGGTTAGTAAGCATGTAATAAAAACAGTCTTTAACTATGTACAAATTATCTACTTGTCTAACAATTATCTATTATCTTATTTATTCATTTATATATGAGACTTATTTTATTATGAGAAAATCATGTCTATTACAACTAATTTATTTAGTTGTTAGTTTTATCGAACATTTGTTAATTTGCATCGAACAAGTTGCAACAGACACTTTTTTTCACAGCGTTTCTTACATAATTGCTTACCAATGTGAAACCATGTACTAACTCAGTCAAGTTCAGCCACGGCTGAGTAATGACAGGCATCCAGTGGATGGAGGGTGCTGGTTCACTGTGGTCGGCCAACTTATGGTTATAGAAATTTTCTTAGCATCAAATCTGGGAAGTAAGGCAGAATACTCTAGAGTTTTTTGGGAATATTCCTATGGTCAGGGGCAGTGGCCATTATGGCATTCCGTAGTGCTCTTGTTCGTCTTGCTCTTGTTTCTTCCCAAGTCTTCTATGTCTCCTCTTGACGCGTTTCCTTCTCTTTCAATTTTTTTCACGCGTGATAGCCAGATCCGTTCCGCTCGCACTCGGCTAAAAGTTGTTCTGTTATTGAAGTACTCCTCGGTTGCTATTCGATATTTTACATTCTTGCTGCGATTTCTTTCTCTCTTTCTTTCTTTCTGTAGCTGGTTTTAACTCTGATTCTTCTTGACATTCTGTCATCAAGGCTTAGCAAGTTGGAGCAGGCTGACTACTGTCATCTCGCATACCGCTTTGATTTCGTCTTCCTGTCAATGTTTTAGCAAGATTACTCCAAGAGCTTTGTAGTGTGGAAAGCGGAGATATTTCCCCATCTCGTGTTTCTAAACAGGTTCACACGACATTACTCCTACACTTGGTCTAGGGTTCAAGATCTGTGATGGCGGACACTCGTAACAGCAATATCTTGGAGATTGAGGAGGACCCGACTGTTACAGGGCAGGTCATAAGCTTCAAGTCAACAACTCGGAGATCGAGGAGTGAAATGGCTCCTCCAAGACCACTTTCATGTTATGGATCTGCACCTAAGAAGTTTTGGACTGAGCTTTCGTCGAGGGATGTGCAAGATCAAAGTTGGGACCTGGTGGAGACACTAAGTGAGGACGATAATCTTTTGGAAGTGGAGACACTAAGTGAGGACGATAATCTTTTGGAAGTGCGATTGTTAGACCCATTCGACATTTTTCTACTTCAAAAGATCGGAGAAGGTGGGCAGGCACATGTTTTCTTCGCTACTTGTGAGAAATTTTCTGCACCTCTGGTTGTCAAAAGATTGAAATACAAGTTGAAACGTGGACAAATAGAGTTGGTGGAATTGCAAAAGCGAATGGACAAGGTGATGAAAACATCGAGAAGAAACGCCTCTGCAGTTTGTAAAGTGATGGGCGTCGGAATGGATGCTGTCGGCAACGCGTTTATAGTCATGGAA
>Ga0116227_10007624_pt1 | contig 20981 bp, 17 predicted proteins | sample S1TSphgellanicum_FD_89693 | JGI IMG/M metagenome (GOLD analysis project Ga0116227, IMG submission 89693) | Host-associated microbial communities from peat moss isolated from Minnesota, USA - S1T2_Fb - Sphagnum magellanicum MG | ecosystem: Host-associated > Plants > Peat moss > Unclassified...
AAACCCATCAAAAAAAAAAAAACAAAGGTCCGGGCAGTGCCTGGAAACTGCCCGGACAGATAGACAGACAAACACCACTGTAGATTTAATATATAAGATGCGGTAACAAAGTGCCATTGTCATGGTTTCATCCATAAAAGGCATATTTATTAGTTAATTAATAATCACGACCTCTCACATTTGTCTCTCTTCACAAACAAATAGTAGTAAAGTGCATTTGTCTTGTTTTCATCCATGAAATCAATGCTCACTCGTAAATAATGACATGCTCTCACATTTTATCCTCTTCATGAATATAATGTAGCAAAGTGCTACTAATAATTTTTCATCCAAAAAGGTATGTTCACTAGTTAATAATCATAAACTATTTCATTTGTCCTCATTAAGTTTCTTAACATTCTTATGTACTATAAAGGACTAACTTGCCATGATTATCATGGTTTTGAAAGGCAATTTTTAAAAAAAAACTATTTATGGTAGCTTTTCACATTCCACACCCTTTTTGGCTCCTTTGCAAGTGTTTTGACACATTGTTTAGTTGTGACCATGCCTTCACGGATGAAACTTTCATAGTCAATCTATGTTGATACCTATTTGTGAAAATGAAGATCTAAAATTAAATCAAATGGAATAGTTTATGATAATGAGAGAACTCAGGCATGATGCTGGCAACCTTAACAAAACATAAAAGAGAATGAGAGGGCTGTGAAACCCAAGACTAAAAAAGACAGAATGAAAAAGAGAAAAAAAGGAAAAGGGTTGAAAAGAAAAAGGAAAACCAAACAAGAAAAGCAAAAGAAAAAAAAAAGAAAAAAAAGGAAAAGGGTTGAAAAGAAAAAGGAAAACCAAACAAGAAAAGCAAAAGAAAAAAAAGAGAAAAAAAGGAAAAGGGTTGAAAAGAAAAAGGAAAACCAAACAAGAAAAGCAAAAGAAAAAAAAGAGAAAAAAAGGAAAAGGGTTGACAAGAAAAAGAAAAACCAAACAAGAACAGCAAAAGAAAAAGGAGAGGGAAAGAAATTGAGAACTCGAAGGGCAAGGTCTTTAGAGGACAAAAGATCCCCACATAGGATTAAGAACTTAGAAGCTCTCTGAGATTATCATTTTGAAGGTTTGAAATGCAGAAACCCCAAATATACATTTCTCTTTTCTAAGCAAATCTCTGATTGAACTTAAAAGGGACTCTAAAGATTGACCTTTTCTCTTCAGCAGGATTAAGTTGCCATTTGGCCTCTGAAGAACTCGAATTTCACAGAACACACTACTCCAATTTCACAGAATCTGAAACATTGGAATCCAGATGAAGAATATGGAACATACCTGCATACTCTGGCTGAGAACACTCATCAAAAATGTCAACAAAAGCCTTTGAAATCTTGGGCTAATGCTAGATCCAACAAATTAAGAGAGAAGAAATTAGAAGTACAATGAAGCTCAAAAAATGATACAGGGTATATGCATTTGGTAATGCTAAGGTATTCACCTGGAAGCCAAAATGATCATGAAGAAATGCAGTAGACAAGGGCAGACTAATGCATGGCCATACTTGCCAGCTGCTTCTGCCAAAAGAGAAACTCTCAGCTATATTATGCAGTGGTGCTTAAGCTTCAGAGATTCTTCCAGGGTTATTGACTGCAAAAAGAAAGACTGGAACCATTGTGGGGATTGAATTCCCTTTGAAAACTGACCAGTGAGATTGGATGCAGAGTCCAGCTTCAGATGCTCATCAGATGTGTATTCACAACCATTACTCCCAGGATGACAAAAGAATCTCTCTAGTGGTCTTCCAAGTGCTGTTCCTCCAGTTCTTGTATCAGATCTGGTAACAATAACAAACTTCAAAGGTACTCTGATGGCTACTGGAGGGATTGATGAACTGTCCAGCACAGCTGTTTGCACCACCTGCTAAAAAAAAAAGTTAACACTCATCGCAACCCAGCCTTAATTGTAAACATCTAACACACTGAGATTACAGGTTTTTAAATCTCTGCATCAGGAACTATGGAGTATTAAGTCTTGAATGCTAAAAAGGAAAAATCTATCTATTCCACAGAGCAACATTGGCTCAAATCTTTCCAGTACATTCAATATAGAGAGAGATGACTTTGAAACTTACAAGGAGGAATGCAATTAGTGATCATGAGGATACACCACTCATGATATTGTTTGGCTTGCAAAAACACTTTCAACTTGCCACATGGAAGGTCGTTCCACAAATGTTGAAAGCTCCATCCTGTAAAAAGATCCATTCCAGTCCAAGCCAATCTTGGAACCTACAACCCTGATACCTGCACCGGAACATGACACTCCTACCTCACATGTAAAATCTGTAATCCCTGCAGTACTCCTCAAGGATCTCACAAGAATCCATGTGCTATTTCCAGGCTTTTGAGAAGGACTTGGAACCACAGCATTGTCTGTCAAAGATGTCAGGAGACCTGATTGCAAATGAGCCCCTGGTGAGGTCAAGTATCATAGTAGTGAACTGCAATAAATAAACCACTTAAAACACCATGGCTTTCAAAATGTGTTCACTCAGATGATGATAGGAACAACTAGAGGAGTATTTAGACCTGACCATACACCTTACATCAAGAAAGTGAATGGTGCCACAACAAATTGCCATGATCCTCTTATCCTGAAGCCAAGGAAACCTCATTTTCCCACACCACTGAAGTTCACCAAGCTCAATTGACAGGGGAATAAGGGTCTTGAGGGACCAGTTTACAGGTTTATGTTTAGGGTCAAGAGCTAAGAATTGGAGAATATGTAGGGATGTGAGAAACTCATGGAAAACAGTCCAGAAAGAGTTGCCATCTGAATTGGAAGTGGCCCTTAGCTCCCACTTTCTTCCAAAACTGATGGCAATGAAAAACCCTGGCTGCATTGCTGAAGGATGGAAAAACACATATGACATAGACCACCAAATTCCCTACAAGGATGGCATGATTCTAGTTTCCCCCTACTGCTTGCCCTAAATCTTTGGATTGACTTCTCTAACTGGGAACAGATACCCTAACTTTCTGGTTGATGTATTTGGGTGTTAAAATGGTTTCAGATACCTAATAAGGATTGGAAATGGCATAATTTGAGTCAGTTTCTAGCATTGACCTCTGAATCAGGAGAATCTATGATTTAGCTGTCCTGAAAGTCCCCGGGAAGACATTGGGTCACATTTGCCCACATGATTTCATTTGTCTCTTGGGTTCCCAGGAGTTGGGGTATCAATAAGGTTAAAAGTTAGTTTGCATTGTGTCTGTGCATAAACCTCTATTTGCAAATGGAAGAGAACAACCACAATTGTCAACAGAGTGTGCAGGAGCTGTGAAACCTGTGAGGCTTTGAATGTTAGTGTCCCAAGTGAGTACCAAATATTGGTGTGCAAACTCTGCAACTGATCTGCATATGACTACACCCTTGGTTTTGGAATGGTAATTGTTAACTCTGCAGTTTCCAATACGACCAAAGAATTGTGTACCATGCAGTGATACGCACCTGACTAAACATCTTCAATTTCATCCTCTTCTTCCAATGAAGTCTCTAATGGTAGCATATCAAAAGTGCTGCATGACTTTGCACCCATAAAATCTCTATTTAGGCAGCTTGAGTCAAAAGAGACTAAATTCTTTTGTGGCCGATATGTAACTCCTTCACCATTGAACTGCAACCCACAAAAAGAAATTCTCAGTTAATTACACCATTGAAAACATAAAAATAAAGGAGAAAGGACAGTGGAATTTTACGTACTTGGTAGTGGTCACCTGGTTGCTCTGTGGCTGCAAAAAAATTCCTCTGTGAACCTGAACACCAAGCTTGAGCTCTAATTTCCATCTTCTTCTCAGCAAGGTGATACTCAACCTGCCTGAGTGCTGGGGCTCGCAGAGATTGCCACTTGCGTGGAGCAGGGTGCATGTTTGCAAACAGAACTCCACGCGCAGCTACAGAGTCTGCTGCCATTGCTGCAATGTGGGAAGGATTCACATCATCTGAGTCCATAGAAAACTGATATGAGGAGCTCTGCAGGCGCCAGTTTCCTGGAGCCTTGAGCAACATATCAGCATCACTCAGATAGCCTTCAATTGCTGCAACATCATCAATTGCATCCTCGTCTACAAACTGCAAAACGTTTTCATGAAGGAAGGCCAATATACTTGAAGTCTCTGTGCGAGCTTTGGAGAGAATCATCTCAGGAACTTCCATATTCAGAGGAGGCCTCCTAAATCTTTCTCCAAGCTCCATGATAGTCCCTTCACCTTCAGTATGAGCTTGCACTGCCTGTCTTTTATTGTACAAGAATTTTCCAAGAGCATGATAGAGAGAAAGGATGCCATCTCGACCAGCAATCGAACAAGAGCTACTCTTCTTCCGGACCAAGCTCCCAGTGTACAAGGAACCATATTCTTCACAAGCAGTGACCTCTTGTTTACATGATATCCTTCGCACCTTTTGCCGACCCTGGTGGAGGCTATCCTGCTCCAAACCCAGGCAAAGAAACTGGAGTGATAGAATGGCATTTCGAACATCTCCCCCACAGCTATCAGCAATCGCCTCTACTAAATCTGCTGGCACACGGCATTGCTCTACTACAGCAATCTTCACAAGAAGCTTCTTTATAACATTTGCAGTAATTGGATTAAATGCAATTTTGGTGGCACCCGCAGCTTCCAGAACTCGCTGGATTTCCACAAGCCGCCCTTGTTGTCTCCCGTCTCCTTCAGCAGTCTCAGCCATGTCTGTCATCAACAAAACTGTAATGAAATTGACAGATAGTGCAAGGGTTTGCAATGACCTGCACAGTTGCTGTTGCCGTTCTCTGTCATTGGCCATAGGTAGGTCATCGATGACAAGAAGCTTGACACCTTTGGTTTGACTATGGCTGCTCTGCTGCGACTGCAACGGGTCCGTCTTCTTCTTCTCCGAAAAAGAAGAAACCGATGTGGACACAACGGGCAGCAACGGAAACTTGCGAGCGTTTTCCAAGAAAGACTGGAACTCATCCAGCTTCGACATGTAGGGCACACTGGAACCGGAAGAAACCTGATGCTTGATGTGCTCTTGCCACAGTGTCGGAGTGGGAGTTTTCCACTCGAGGATCTCCAGAGTCAGAGCTTTTGCCAGCACGCGAATAACAGCTGTCTTGCCCACTCCTGCTGGTCCTGTAAGTATCAACATTCGGTTGCTGCGACGATTGCCGAGAGTCTGACAAGAAAGTACTTGTCCCTCCAGCCATGATCGCACTTCAGCAATCTTCTTAGTGTGTACAGCCAAATCGCCAATACTGTGCGGAGAGTATTTTTCCGTCCAGAGCAACGACTCCGAAACCGCTACGCACTCTTCCCCTTCAACCTTCGCCTCCGCCGCATCAGACCTATTGCTACCACTCTGAAAATCTGCCGAGGCAACATCGCTTGGTTTGAGAAATGGCAACAATCCTCTCCGTTGCTTGGCATTCAAGCCCTTCTTGCTCCTACTATTTGTCCGCAACGAAGACGCATGTACAGCACAGGATGATCGTGTTCTATCATTGCTGTTCGATTTCCGATTCTCCTGTCCAGAATTCTCAGCTTTCAAAGACGTATAATCTTCTTCTACTAGGGGACGAAAGGAAGGAACCTTGAAAGAAGAAGAAGAAGGAGCAGGAGTTTTTTTCGCAACAACTGGCTGCTCGTCTTCATCGTCCGACACGACAACCCTACACTTCTTGCGCTTTGCCATTCCTTCTCCCGCACTGCTCGCCCTGCACATCCCCGCACCTCCAAAGCTCCATCGCCCGCCCGGCCTGACCTGCGCGCACCCGAGAGAGAGCGCGCGCGACGCAACAGTGGTGAGGAGGTCTACACCTCTACAAAGGTAATTGTGAAGACGAACAAATAGGACTAAGCCCTTCTGATTACTAACTAGTGAGCGTGCCTTCACGGATGAAAGAGTGTTAAAGCTTCCTCATATCATTCATATGCAACATTGACCACTTTCAAAAGTGCCCCTTTGGCTTCATCCAACATTCATTAAGTTGTGTGTTTGTTGGCCTTGCCTACCAAGGCCATTAAGGATATTGTGTTTAGATTCATTATAGAGTATAGTAGCTTAAGGGATTTTGGCCCCTAGTTAGTAGGTCTATTTTTATACTAGGATTTTTGAAAGCTGATATTTTGGCTTGTGTTGAAACTTGAGATTAGTTCTATAGTTATGATGATATCTTGAAGGATTTTGGTTTCTTTCAGAGGATTTTTTCCAAGATTATATTTTAGTATGGTGAAATATTTGAACTTCCATAATTCTTCTTTTGATACTTTTTTGACGTAAATGGCAAGGCCAGGGTGTGACACACCCCTTGTTGTGTCAAGAAATATATCCTTTTGCACATTTTCAAATGCATGCCTTTCCAACGTACATGGCACAATAAACCTAAGTAAGTACCAACTTTCCAAATGTTGCAGAAACTTGCAACAAACTCATACACATTCCTCTATTTTGAGGTGTACTCTGTCGCCCTTCCTTTGGGTAGATTTATTCCCTCTTGAGTGATGCATAGAGAGAGATACATGACTAGAAAACAACTCATTTGCAAAAATAACAAGCAGCTCATCCTGTGATCACCCTGCCTCTTGCGGCAAGTGCAAATCCTAAACCCTAAACATTTAAATGGTAAATGTTCCTTGAAGCTCTCAAAAATTGAACTCACAGTTCCGGTAACATCTGGTGAACATTCCTCAAAATGCAGGACCAGATGAGAACTACACCATTTGATAATCTCTCCCTTACAAGGAGAGCCAATAAACTCTCTCTCTCTCTTTCTCTCTCTCTCTCTTCTTGTAGATAGATTCCTCAAATTGAACAGTTTGCAGTAAGGCCCAGTGGAACATTCCTCAAAAGTTGGGACCAAATCAATACTACATCGTTCTGTAGTGTCTGAATTACAGGCTGAGTCAACAAACAATGATCAGCAAACCGTGACACCATGGGCCAACGAAATCGATGAATATCGGACTTTGGATTGATGGCTCTCTTCCCCATGGATCCAATGGGCATATGTATTTGGGTGATTTAAGCAGTTCAGAAATCTATTTGCAAGCCATTCAAGAGTGTATCTCAAGATCTGCAAGAGATTTGCACAAACTAAGGCTCTTGAACAATCAATGCATTAGTATAATTGGAGCTTTACACTAGAGACAAAAAATTTGAAGGAGATGATGTGTTAGGAGCCAGGTGTAGCAGCAGGCACTTCCCCAGCAGCAGGTGCCAATTCATTTCGACTGAAATGGTCCTCATCATAGAAGCTAGCTCGCACTACACGACCTCCAAAGAAACGGCCATCCAAGTCCACCAGTGCTTTAGTTGCTTGCTCAGGCCTCTCGAACTGCACAAAGATTCGTACTGCCTCTGTTACTGGGAAGTCAGGTTCAGTGATTTCAAAAATAAGTACCCGTGTCACTGTTCCATACTTGGTGCATTCTGATGCAACTTCATCCTCAAGATCTGAATCAACTTCCCCAGGCCCCACCTGCACAGGCAATTTTTGCAAACAATCAAAATGCAACCTCAGCACATCATAATGAGTTTTGTAACCAGCTTTTGAAGTGCAAAACTAGGGGGGCATCATTACCATCTCATTAAAACATGTTTGTTGTCTACACAGAAAGCTCATCCTGTTGAAAATAAAAGACTGCAAGATCTATTATGAGGCAAAACAAAATAGTGAAGCAAAATGGTTCAATGCAAGTTTTTCAAATGTAAATCCATTAACTTCAGCTGCAAGAAGAAGAATCAAGAGGTAAGGACCAAATCAAACATGTCATGACAAAAGTCTTGGTGCATATTCTATGGAGCAATTGCATTTGTTAACAGCTATCTAGCTGCATAGCAGAAATCAACTTGCACATATGTTAACTTCCAACCTTAAAGCCAAGAATATATTGCATATCTATGAGAATATATTTGCAGAAATATCTCGAAAACAGCACTGTCAAGATAATATGATAATGAGTGCAGTCATAACCTTGTAAGAGTTACTCACAAAGTGTCAGACCATCATCACTTTCACCATGAACAGCTGTGACAAGGTGCCATGACTACTCACTTAACTTCATCCCAATGGTGGATATAAATCCATAAATGTAACTTGGCAGGATCTGTGGAGCAATTGCATCTCACTTCTGTTACTGGCTATGTAGCTGCATAGCAAAAATGATCTCACACATACCTTGATGTTCAACACTAAACCAAAGACTGCATTGCAATATCTTCATCAATACAGACTCCAACAAAAACCTTCCTTAAACCCAGAAATGTAATTTCTACCCAGAATTGTATTTCTCATCCACAGTTGCCACAATTCATGAGAAAACCGGCAACATTCGAGCTCGCAGTTCATTCTGCACAATCCATCATTTTGCAAGATCCATCTTGCAGATGCATTTGAGATTTCATGAAGAAACACCGCAAATATGCTTCTTGATGATACCTAGTGCAGTTCATTCTCAGATTCCTCTCAAAGTCCCAGATTCTTCATTGCCTGGAGACTTGAGGTTTGCATTGCGAACACTGTTTCTATTAGAGAGATGGTTAAGAGTATTGAGTAGAAAAGGTGCAAGAAATTCACATACCATATTGCGGAGCAAAACAACCCGTGTGGGAGGACTGGAGATGGAGACACCCTGCTTTGGAATTTGTTTCTTTTCCATGGCCATAGAAGCAGGAGCAGGAGCAGCAGCTGCTGCTGCTGCTGCAGCATTGACAATCACTCCAGCACGCTTGTCTGTCTTGCGAGCCATAAGAGGCACAGTGATGCCTTGCTCCTGCTTGCCTAAACCTTGGCCCTCCTTCCAACCCATTCGTGCCATCATCCTTTGAGCTGCTGTCATTGAGCTCTGCTTGCTGATGCTGAATCCCTCGCTGGTACGAGGAGGTGGTGATGGTGACCTCGTTCTAGCAGGATTAGGGTTGCCGGTGTTGCTGTTGTTGTTGGCTTCTGCTGCTCTTGCTGCTGAGAGCATAGCACGGCGCTTCCAGGCTTCTTCTCCACTGATATGCAATGCTGAAGCTCGTGTCTCAGGAGGAGCTTCGTCTTTCTCTCTCTGTGCGTCTCTTTCCCTGTCAATCTCCCGCTGTCTATGCAATTCACGCTCTCGCTCCCTCTCCTCTTCTTCTAGTCTTCTTCTCTCCATCTCTTCTCGCATCTCCTCCTCCATTTTCCTCCTCCTCCGCTCTCGACAATACTCATCATAGTCATTCGGCCTTGCCGGATCATATTCCTCTACCACCGCAGCGCTTACTGCGACTAATGCTGGTGGTGGTTGAGCAACAGCAGGTGATAGAGGTCTCTCTGCATCATCCGACAACCATCTGGACGGTGCTGCAGCAGAAAGCACGAGTCCTCGTCCAGGAGTAGTAATCGTAACCTTATTAGGCTTGATCGCCGCCACCGCTGCTGTTGCTGTTGCGTTACGCAATACAGAAGGAGATGCAAACAGCGACGGCTTTCTTACAGTTGGTGGTGCAAGCTTTGTACTGCTGTTAGACCACATGGAGGAAGCAGATCCGGATCCAGAAACCGATGATCCAGGAGCTTTGTTACTCCCTCCTCCTCTTGCTCCTCCTCCTTCATCCTCGCTTGCTGCAGCAGATGGAGGCGGCAAGTCGCCATACAAACCCCCCAGCATTTCTCCCGTCCAAAACACCAAGCTCCTGAAGCTCGCTCCTGAGAGAGAGCGAGAGACGCCGAGACGATACAGGTCTTCTCTCCTACCCTACAAAGATAGGCTACCGAGGTTTGTTTCCGAAGCTGCAAAGCCTTCCAAACGCACGCTTTCGACTCACAGTGCTGCATTTCTCACGTGTTCTTCTCTCTTCCACCTCCCTTGTCTGTGGCGATTCCTGTCAATCTCCTGCACAATTCGAGCCATATACTTCCTCGACAGATTTGCAACAGGAGCGATCGATCATCGATCAAAAGACCGAGCTCGCAACAGAGAGACACAGAGACAGAAGAAGAGAGAACGATGATTGCTGTTGCAGGCATCGTGCCTGCGGTGGCTATTACGGCTGCACACCTTCCGACTGTCACCGCAGCAGCTGTCGCTTGTGGACGGTAACGCACTTGCTTCCCTTGCTTCGAGACTGTTGTGCTTGTGTGTGTGTGTGTGTGTGTTTGTCGTCTTGCTGCCATGAGCTTTGCGTATGTTTTTGAAGCAAGAATCTCGGTTGGATTTCAGGAATGATGGATCCCAGAGTTGTAATAGAGCAAGAGCCTCTTTGATCACGCAAGCAGTGGACTCCTCCTCCTCCTCCTCCTCCTTCGCTGTATCTGAAACTGAATCGCCTTGTGCATCTGGTGGCTCGAAGTTCCTGCCTACGCCTCCTCCTCAGAGATCGCAAATTCGTCCCACGGCCAAGAAGGACTCGGAGCAAAGGCAGGTACGAAATGGTGAAGAAGAAGAAGAAGAAGAAGGGAGAAGCAGAAGCGGCAGAACAAGAAGAAGAAGAGGAAGAAGGGAGCCAGGCAGCGATGAATTTCCAACAACAACAGCCTTTACCAGACGCCATCTTTTCTTTGGCTGCTTCTTGTCTTTTTCCTTGATGGATCATGGAAGAAGCTCTATGGCAGGTAATTTGTTTCTTGCAAATTGTAGATTCAATTTGTGCTTGAGACTTTGGTAGCAGAGAGTTGGAGACTTTGTGTGGGTTGTGTTGTTTTTGGATACATGCTCACACATCTCTGTTCATAGTTCTTTGCTGCAGGGATAGCATTATGAAGCTCGAGGCAGAAAGTTTCATCATGCAGAAAGTTTTGGTATTCTTTGCAGACATGAATTGTTCAGGTTTTTGTGATCTTCTTCTCTCAGAGGGTGGTTTTGGAGCTCTGCCAGATTCTCTTTCACATGAGTTTTTTTTTTCCTTTTGTCTTTTGCTGTTGTGCCAGATCAGATAACAGAAGAAGAAGCAGAGGATGGTAGCAATGAAGAAGAAGCAGAGGAGATTGACACTTTTGGATTTGATGGACTTGGTGAAACTGAGGAAGATTATGCAGCTGGCAAGGTTGTTGCACTTGCACAATCCGGAGATGGTGCTGTTCTTTTTGTAAGGTCAGCCATCTTTGTCTCTATTTTGTGCTTTGTGCATTTTTCTTGTCTCTTTCACTTGGCTTCATCTTCTTCTCCAGTATTGTGTGGTTTTCTGTCATTGTTGTTGCAGAGGTTTCCCTGCAATTTTGTAGATCATGCATGCTTTCAGTTCACAAGGGTTTATGTATGGATTGGGACTCAGGAGGTAGAAGATTCAAATGTCTCTGTTGAGGTATCTGTTGGTGTGTGCAGTGTAGATGGATTTGATTTGCCATTGCGGATGATGGTGGGAGCTGCTGAAGCAATGGCAATTCTTGCAGCAGCTCAAGAACGTCGGAGTAGGAGACCAGTTACACATGAAGCTTGGGGATCTTCTCTTTCAGCTGTGGGGTGGAAGGTAATGAAAAAGAACTGAGCATTGAAATAGTGTCAAAATGTAGTTCAAGTGCATGAGTGCTATTTCAGTGTTATTTGATTTCATAGGTTTAGGTTTATAACCCAAGATTCATTTATGGCAATGAGTGTCGTGTCCTTGCTACAGGTTGCCAGAGTAACAATTACAAGCATGGAGAGTGATGTATTTTATAGCCGACTGGTGCTTTCTCTGGAGCCATCAACAATGCCTTCTGTGCAGAGTGAGAATGTGGTGGTCCCTGCTAGTCGTGGACTCAGAAGTGTTGACATGCGGCCATCTGATGGGATTGCACTGGCTCTCAGATGTCGAGCTCCCCTTTTCATCTCCAAGAAAGTGGCAGAGGATATTGTTGGAGCGCTGAAAAAGCCTGCTGATCCCTTGAACAGCCCAGGATTGCAAGCAAAGGAAGATCATCCTCTCATCGTCAATCATATATCCAATTACGCTTCTTCTCAAAGTAAGATGAGCTCATCCTTGATTGTATTTTCCGAGGATGAGTACAAGAGATTGATTCTTAGATCTTCAGAAAAAACCCAAAATGGCAGCAGGGCTCTGTGAAGCTTTGGAAGCATCCAAACTTTTTCCAATTTGATTTGTACAGATTCTGGAGAGGATAAGCTTCTAATTCTCTGCATCGAGAAAGCTGATCACTTCTCCCCACGAACAAAGTTAGGCTCATTTTGATGCAACACTTGCAACAAAATTGTTGGCAAGTTTGCATAACATAATTAACCTTCATAATTTTGATTTTTAAAAAAAATTAATTATGTTTCTTGTGTAGTTTCTTGGGTATTTGATGTTTGATGTAAATGAAAAGACCCCAGTGACCTCATTGTGTTGTTGATTGAATATATATAATATATACATTTATCGTTGAATTAAGCTTCATATGTCATATTATTTCATAACATGCAAATCTTCACCAAAGTTCCATCAATGAATCCAATGTGATTCGAAAATTCTTGAATCCACTAAATCAATGTAAGTTACTTCTTTTTAATTGTCAGTCATTAGATTCTTGTTTATAATAATCACATTAATGCATGACAAAATGAAAAGTGCATCGATGCACAATGCACTCTTCAACTTCGACCAATTTCACATGAATGCATCATGCATGATCACATTGTCATGCTTGAAAGATAAAATGAAATTCAAAAGATGTAATTTTGACGTCAATTAGCATGGTCATTTAGAAAGCCTATGAATGTTTTTAATAGATTCTGCATTGGCATTAATAGGTAACATCACCAACATAATTAAATCTTTAAATTTGGATTAAGTTAAATAAGCTTAAGTTTTGAATAATTTATGTGTCAGGGGTGTTGTTCTTAGCACATCCCTAACTTCAACATTCAAATCCATTGATTGACTAGCACCCAATACTATTTTTGTTGTTGTGAATTTTTTTTTTTGAACTAGTAATATCAACTAATGTCACTTGAAAATGATAAAAGGTTCAATGTCCATAACATCAATAAACTCTTCAACATTAAAGATGTTAAAATAATTAAAGGTGTTTGAGGAATTCACCGTATTGTTCATATGTGAAAAATTTATTAAAAGAAATTTTGTTCCATCCTTAAATAATGATATAATTATTTTTTTGGAAAACCCTAAATAATTATCCAAATAAGCACTTTGAATTTTTTTTAATATGATCATTTTTACAAATCCAAAGGTGGATTTTTCTCATGTGAAAATAATGATATAAAAAATGCTTTCAAGAAAAATAAATGTTGATTGAATAATGGTCTCTTTGAAATCTTGTTGAAATTTTCTTCATTGGATGTACATTAAGCTCATTTTTGAAATTTTGTCATCAAAATGTCACTTTATCTCATGGGACACCCAAATGAATTCATGGGATAACTAGATTTCATTTATGTAAAATAAGTAGACCCCTTAGGCATGTAAAATGTTTATTTTAATTTAGGTGTCATTAAAAATTTGACCTTCTATTCATTTTTTATTTTGAGTTTGGGTCCCAATTTGTGGAATTTTAAGAAGTATTGCAAAGTGAAGGTGAAATTCCCAAGAGAAAATGAAAGCAAAACATTGGACTTATTATCATATTAGGGATTAATCTAATGTATTTGTGTTTTGAATTTTTTATTTTATTGGATAAAGCATGGTCACTTGAACAATTGTGACCAAATTTTGGGGACAAAATGATGTTTGATCAAACAACTTGATATCGAATTGAAAGTTTTTCTTGAAAGTTGTGGGACAATAAACAAATCTTGATTTTGCAACATGATTTTAAGAATTTTTTTTAAATGTCATTTTGGCCCCAACTAGTGTTACTTGGACATTTGACCACAAATCACAAGCAACTTGGGATGGAAAGTCGTCAAATTTGAAAAACTTTTGTGCGTATAATAACAACAAGTTGTAAAATGAAGGTTCAAGTGATTGCACTATTTGCTTTTAAAGAAAGAAATTGAGTTGAATCGTCATTCATCTTCCATAATGCACCATAGCAATCTTGGCCAACTTTAAGAACTCTAGAAAAAAAATAAAAAATAACAGTGATGCATTGATGATTCCTTATATACATGTGCTCAAGGGGATTAATAATGATTGGATTGCTATATTAAATGCAAAGGTTAATATTTTAGCCATGGCTTGAAGAACATTAAACTTCATTATCAACTTAAAAATACCTTGTTAAACATTTAGATCCCACCCCAAACAAACAGAAGGAACCATAGGAGCATATTTGTCTTTTTTTAGCTTGTTCACATGGATGTGAAGTGGAATAGAAACCTTTCAAGACCTTTAAATGTTAAGGAAAGGTAATATATGTATTTACTTTAACGAGTATTGGGAATAAACAATCCCTAAATGGCATTTGGCACTACCTATTTTGAAAATCCAACATCTAACTTCATAAACCTTGACGTAACAAAAAAATGTTAACTTCTTATTTCTGTTTCCCTTTTTTTTTTCGCGGCGATTTGCGGTTTTCTTCTTCTTTTGCAGAAGTCTTCTATCTCAAATCCTTCTTTTGTGATCTAGAGGAAAAGCTCTCCTTAAGTGTTTCAAAGCTCTAGTGTTCAAGGTTTTGTCGTGTGTTTCTTTCTTTCTTTCTAAGTTGTTGCTCTTGGAGCAACTTTCGATGAGGTCGTGTTACAAGGGAGGAAACTTGCACACATGGAAAAAGTTTGTGTGTTTTTAGAGGCTCCTTTGTTCATCAGGGAAACCTGTCGAAAGGTATTTTTTGAAGGCTACTTTCTTGACATATGTTGCCTCTGCTAATCCACGCTTGATCCTTAATCGTGTTTGTTTGCAATTTAGAGAGAAGAACAAAAGCTCAAGATGCTCTCGAATACAACCGAAGTTTGCCTTCTGTCTAGACATTTGCTGCTTCTGCTGATCCACACTTGATCCTTGAGTGTGTTTGTTTGCAATTTAGAAATAAAAACAAAAGCTCAGGACGCTTTCAAGTACAACTGAAGTTTGCCTTTAGTCTAGACATTTGCTGCTTCTGCTGATCCACGCTTGATCCTTGACCATGTTTGTTTGCAATTTGGAGAGAAAAACATAAGCTTAGGGTGCTCTCAAGTACAACCGAAATTTGCCTTCCATTTGGATATTTGTTTCTTCTGCTAATCCACACTTGATCCTTGACCGTGTTTGTGTGCAATTTGGAGAGAAGAATAGAAGCTCAGGGCACTCTCAAGTACAACTGAAGTTTGCCTTCCGTCTTTATCATTTATTAAGCACACATGTAGGCACACATGCAGGCACACATTTATCATAAAGATGTAAACTCTGTGGACAAATTTCCTAGTGGCCTACGTGTTCTTGTAATCGACGATGATCTAATTTGTCTTGTGATTTTGGAATGGATGTCACACCAATGTTCCTATCAAGGTCTGTTTCTTTGCTAGTTTTTGTTTTTGATGTGTCCTTCATATTCGTGAGCAAGAATTCATGTCCTCAATTTGATGGTCCGGGAGTTTATGTGCATACAACACAGTGAAGTCTCCATGATTTGCAAGTGATTCCTTCCTCTAGAGCTTTGCTCTGTGCTGTCAAATGTTTACCCCATTTTCGACAACTGACTTTTATATTATCATCAAGAATGGTTGTTAGTGGTTGAATTGGGTTGTAATTTGGACGCAATTATTCCCAAATTATTTTAGTAGCCAGTGCAAATGTCTCAAGAGCATAACATGTGCTTCTAGAAGGATTTTAAGCTTTTTAGAAAGGTCCAATGAGTTAGCAATGAGTCTTATTCAACGGGGATTGCATGCAGAAATAGAAATGGTGAAGAGTCGGGGTTGTGTGATTGGTACACATCTCTGTATTTTCTTTCAGTTACATCATGTGGGAGGGTAGCCAAGGCATCGGAATTACCGAAGGAAGACATAGACAAGTTTGATCCAGTCGTCAATGATGTGTAAGTGCTTAACATGGATGGCTTTAAAATTCTGGAGCGTGTTGGACTTGAAATGGACCTTTTTATCATTGGTGAGTTCATGTCATGAACTCTTCTTTGATGTTCGTCGAGCTTTTTTTTTGCAAGATGGGTGATCTCAATATTGTTTCTAATTAATGCCTCACATGCTTTGTTTGCATAGGTTGTATGGCATTTAGGCAAAAATGTATTACATCATTAAATAACAACAATCATGACAACTTCAGTTGATTGTCAAACACAGAAAGTCTACAGAAGAAATCAACTTGAAGATGGCATTTAGAAAACAATGTGATGATGTCGACAAGAAACAAGCTTGTAGACTAACGAATGCATAGTTATCAATTGTAGTAGCAGCAAATTTATTAAGTTATTACCTGCTACATGAGGAAAAAGAGTTCATTGCTAATAAAAAAGTTCTGATTTTTATTTTTTCTTGCACCTATTGCCGTGAAGTTGCAGATGGTCCAAATATTATTCGAATAATCTCTGAAGGAAAAAGAAGAAAGTCTAGAGGAGGTTTGAACCCATTGGTGTGGGCACTTACAATGAGTGCTACAATTCTTCTGTGTTGCTACAAATAGTGAACACATGTATCTATCATGATATCGATCAAACACATAAACCTTAACAACAGCAAAGTCTCGATTCTTAAAAAATATTCCTATAATACATCAAGGACCATGTTCAACATCCCACGAAGGGCAGAAGGACCATAAGATTATCTACGAAAGAAAAACATGTTACTAAATAAGTACTGGTATCAAGAGTTGATCATGGGATTAAACTTCATCAGAGACATCGACAATGTTACTACAACAGGTTACAAGTAAAACACCTTCAAGCAAGCAAACTGATTTTCCTCTTCCCTTGCCTTCGAGTGGAATTTTTCCTTCGCATGGATTCATTTAGAGCTTGATTAATGCAACATAAATTGGCTTGTCGAGTGACATACTAGGACAACATCGGGTTCTGAAGATACAAGGCACAACCCAGTTTAGCGTTTCTGGTCTTGGATGGGCATGGTGTAGTGTTGCAGCCATGCAGATTGGAACAATATGACAATCCCGTGTCGAGGTTGGAAAAACATTATGTGCATAGGAAATAGAAATTGCCCTCCGGATCTTACTTCTCCTATCCAACTTCAATTAGGTTCATAATTGTGGTGTTAGTATATAGTTTTGCAAAAAAAATTCTCACAAAGTTTGAAGTGTTCAAAATGGACAAATGTGGCAATGAACATTTACCCTCTAAGAACCATGCAATCACGGAATTAGACAAGTCCATGTCTACATGTGGTGTGGACTAGTAGTTTTCCATAATTGCCATAGTTGTAAAACAACTTTTCCCAATTCGAGAAGTGCCAAATGGCAACTTTTCGTGGAAGAAGTTATTTAACTTTCGGAGTTACGATGTTAGCTACGGATGTAGATTTGCCTGCACGAATTCAGTTGCCCAAGTATTTGCGGAGTGCTCAAGTTTTTCTTGCAACCAAGTTTTTTTGTTTTTGACATTTTTAGTAGTGTGTCGGTACCTGAGGAAAAAAAAACCAAATGTCATGAGAAAAAAAGATTTTATGAATGAACATCCATGCACAAGTTTGGGCTGTTGAAGGGTACCGACCCGTCCATAATAAAATTGACGTGACTGAACCTATGCCCAAATAACGCCATTCTGGACTTTCAAAAATAGGATCGTAGGATGGTGCCACCGTATCGAAATAAATCTCCCAACGTTCGAACATGCTCTTATGCTTCTATTAGTGGAACAAATTTGTGTAAAATGATGGCCACCATCTCCCCGTGGTGAATCAACATGGAATCTTCATGAATCTCCTAAAAATCATCGAGAAACAAATAGTTTCCCTTGTTTTGCACTTCATGTGACATTGTGAGCTCGAGCTTTATTACTTTTTACACTAAATTAAGGACATTGTGCCCTTTGCCACGGAAATGTCGGATTATCCAAACATTGTCGTCCAGACCCCAATGTTTGGTAAAAGGTAATTTGGTGTTCCTGTGAATAATTCACATTCGATTAGATGCAATCTGCTTACAAGCGAATTTCAAGTTAGAAACCCCGTGATTAACCCAACATCTACGTTCAAGATGGGCACGGGTAAAGAGGTGCTAACCAATCCGGAGGCTCTTTCGTCGTCATGATGTTGTCAGATAGTTCATTCGGCATTTGGAGCGCATCTTGGTCTCTCGTTGCCAAGGGTTGGGGTTCTTCCCACAATGCAAGTGCTACAGGTTGTGGACATTGACCTTAACACGGAACAACGTCAATATGCACGGATGAGATTGTTCAGACAAACAACGCATCAAAACTTAAAACATCACTTTAAAAACAAGCTAGACCTGTAGTGCAGCCCATAATTCTTGCTTGAACCAAAATTTGCCTCTTTTGCAACCATTTAACATCATGTTGTTTTGAAATCCTTTGAAGTTTTCGAGGAGGCCTTGAGCAAAGTCCGATGGACTAGTCCGAAGTTATGTTGTTCGAGATTCGTGCCTGGCCAAAATTTCCAAGCACATATTTCATAACGATGTCCCTCAGTAGCCATTGAATCCATGGCAACGGATGTTATGGGATCCAAACCCTATGAAGGACAAATAAGGAAACAAGTATTCAAGTCCACATCATCATTCCTAATCAAATAGTGCCGATGGATACGTTTTGTTTCAATCTGAATGTCACATGAGTAGAAATCTACACCGCAAATGTATTGCTAATATTATTGGAGAGAAATCAAAGTTTCATCGAAGGAAATTGTGGCGTACTCAAAGTGCCGATCCTGTAGAAAATAATTTAGCCAAATTTTGGATGGAAAACGAAAAATCAAAAAACAAAATCCTGGTACATTGTCAGCCACATACGAGAACTTATTATTAAAATAAACGACGATACGAATTTTATTTTCTTTAAAATCTAGCTATTTCAAGCCATTGTGTTCCTCTAAAAAATCGTCGATATAATTGAAAATCATTTTTTCAAGTCAGCATTTGGCTAAAATTAATAGGTAAAAGAAAGCTTTAACAAAATTCTGCACAAAAATACTAGAGTAACCTAGCAAGTTTAACACGAGGTATTATGAGAGAAAAAATTGAGGAGTTTTGAGAAATTCTCAAAGTTTCTTTATAGGAACAAAAGAACCTTGAGCCAACCATAGAGAAATTAGAACCATTAAAAAAACTAAAGAAACTTCAAGACCCTGGAGAATAGACATTAAGAAGAAACTAGATCATGATTAGAAGGTTTGATGGATTCTTTTATTAAATTTTGTTGAAGGAAAGTCTTCTGCTAGATTACCACAACCCTCTTTTCTTGTTTTCTCACTAACATATATATATATATATATATATATATATATATATAATCACTTTTTCTTTTATAAACCCAGGAAGATGAAACCTTATATATTCACACATGAGTCAATTTGCTACTTTGGTCATTTTAAATTTAAAAAAAAAACTTGATGTTACATTAACAAATGGAAGTTTCATTTTGGATGTTGTTCAATGTCGATGTTTCAATGATTTGTGGAAAAACACGGATCCACTTTCAATCCATTTTTGTTCATTTCTTTTGACAATGTTTTTTTTTCTTAAATTGGTTTCATCTTCTTTCTTGCAACACATGCTGCCCCGTGGGTGGCCATATTCCTTGTCGTAATTGTAGAAAGGAAAGTGCTTTGGGAGCAGAGCGAAGGTGTGTTTGCATATATCTTCAAATCATTTATTCTTGGAACTATGTTTTGAAGCTTTTTCGACAAGATTTTCTCAAGTGATTATTGGCCTTAAGTTGAATTGCTTCATGTTGTTGCTCCTAGGTTTTCAATTTAATTTAGGTTGAGGTTTGTAGAAATCTAAAAATAAATTAAAAAAAGGAAAAAATCCAATAGAACAACAACTTTAAAACCAAAAAAGAAAAAGATAGAAATAAAATTTAAAAAGGGTATAATTTTTTTAAAAAAAGGTATATAAAACCAAAACCAAATAAAATATTGAAAAAGAATACAAAAAAAATAAAGCACAAGGGATATAAAGAAAAACACTCTACAAAAATAGAAATGCCATAAAAATAATATTAAAAAAGCTAACTAAACGACATGAAAAAAACTAGAAGCAAAAAAATTAATTTAAAAAAAAATAGTTAAAAGAAAAAAAAACAAAAAATCTTATTGAAAGCAGTAAACCATTTGTGTAAGAAAGAACACATGGTAATGACATCAAACCTTTACCACCATTGTTGGTTTGGAGGGGCTAGAGTGGAAGAAAGTCACTTCTCGTAGTTATTTTTCCTCTTCGTTTCTTTCTTTTTCAAGTTGCTTTTGAGTTGCTTTGCCTCCTAAGTAGTTTTAAACACCTCCAAAATAAATTCCAAAATAACCCCAAAAAAATCTTTGGGACATAAACACACATCTATGTTCTAAAAATCATGTTAAATAGTGGTAAAAATTGTGAATTTTTTTTACACATGTTTTGTTTCATAACATTTAAAAATTATGTTAATTAATCCAAATTATGTTAAATGACTAATGGTTCTATTTTTTTCAAAATTTTTGATAACAAAACTAAATTTCATAACTTAAAGAATATAGACTTGTGTCCAAATTACGGAACCAAAAGATGTGGAATATAAATGGGTATATGATAAAAATTATGTATTTTTATTGCATGGACATGAAAATCTATATTTGTATTTTAACAAAATACTCACATGTCTATTTTCTATTTATAACCATTATGCCATAATCATTTTCCTACCATGGATTCTGCACATTCATAAATTACGTTAAAAAATTTCATCAAGTTTTTTTGTCAATTGAAAATATTTTCAAAAGTCCCAAACACCCACTTAAATCGAAAACAAAAGGAAATTAAACAAGAAAATTTCTAAATTCTTACACATCGCATGATTCAACATGTGACTCAATATACACGTTAATTTGTAACATGTTTTTTTTAATGAATCAACATATTTGAATCATGCACATTAGTTTGTGTGAATATATATATATATATATATATATATATATATATATATATATATATATATATATATATATATATATATATAT